>Ga0310690_10000397_pt1 | contig 95955 bp, 70 predicted proteins | sample AusTroGonzalo_MG_2_FD_207661 | JGI IMG/M metagenome (GOLD analysis project Ga0310690, IMG submission 207661) | Bovine rumen microbial communities from tropical cattle in Woodstock, Queensland, Australia - Gonzalo_04 (v2) (version 2) | ecosystem: Host-associated > Mammals > Digestive system >...
GGAGACCACCCGTACCAAACTCAAGATTCTGATAGAAGGCATCGATAAGAGCCGTCTTATCGGCATTATCGAGCATTGCCTGAACTTCTTTACGTGTCTCCTCGTCAAAGGCCGGAGAAAGCCATTCTTTAGCCCGTGCCTCGCACTGAGCAATCAACTGAGCATTGTCTGCCATAGTTTTCCTTTTTTTATGTTTTAGACGTTAATAATATTCTAATTCACAAAGATAGGAAAAAAATCCGAATCCCGCTCCACGCAGTGCAAAACCTTATATTATTTTAACGATTTAATGTTTAATCTTTAATGTTTAATGATTAATGTCCTTCAGCATCCTGTCGATCTCTTCAAACTGCTTCCCCATGTTCAGGTTGAAGTAGATGCGATACAGCGCCTCGCCCCATTTCTGTTTTTCCTCTGGCGCCAGTTTGCGGTAGGTCTCCATATAGGGCAACGCCTTCTGATACATCTTCGTGATCTGTTTCTTCTGTTTGCGGGAGTCCATGCCGAGGGCGATGTTCACACAGGCCGTACCCGCATTATAGAAAGCCTCCGCAGCCAGACCGTCGAAGGCGATCAACTGCTGACTGTAGTCTAAGCACTCCTTATAGCGGCCGAGGTTCAGCAGCATCGTCGATTTCGCCAACATGAACAGCGTGTTCAGACTGTCCGTCGCTAGTGCCTCTTCGGCCACAGCCAGTGCCTGCTCATAGTTGCCCTTGGCCGAGTAACTGTCCATCAGACGAGGGAAGAAATACACCGACTCTGGGTAACGCTCGAAACCATCACGCAACGTTTCGACGTACATCTCCTGATCCTTCAAGGCTCGCCAGGCCTCCGCGATATATTGCAGAGTATAGTCCAGTTTGGCGGTATCGCGACGGGCCAACTGGGCGTAGCGCAGGGTGAGCACGGGGTCGTTCATCCTATAGCCACAGTAGGTGGCCCAATAGGCTGCCTCAGGCATACGCGCATCCGTCACCATCAGATCGTAGCCCGTAAACAACGGCTGACGGTCGCAGTCCATATAGCGCTCGAAGAAGTCGTAGGCTTTCTCCAGTTCACCTTTTCTTATATAATAGGTACCACCATAGAACAGGTTCGGTTGGTATTGCAAGAGTTTCTCGGCATTTTCCTTACGGTACTCGAGGTTCACCCTACCCTTCTTGTCGGGCCTCATGTCGAGCGAGTCCAGACGCAGGCCGATGTCGAACATTCTGCGTGTCAGTCCGAAGAAACCAGCCGTATCCACCTGTTCCTTCTTATACATCCGCTCGTTCACCTGCAGATACTGTTTCTCTACCGCCAGCAGCCACATATCATATATACGCGCGTTAGAGAGGTTCGCTGAGTCCTTCAGCAGATCCGTCATCAACTTCTCCGCCTTGTCGTAGCCCTTGTCGCCCTTCAGGATCACGCGCGCCTCCTGCAACTGCCTCCGCTGGGCAGTCACCGTGATGGTCAGTGATAAGAGAAGAATGGTTAAGAATAGTCTGCCGTTCATTGTCAGTTAAATCATTTGTGGATGCAAAGGTAATCATTTCCCTTTGCACCCACAAACTATTTGGGTTTAATTAACAACTAATGATACGGATATATTCTTCGTAGGAAATGTGGCGGCCGCCCATGGAACGGAGATGCGGGGTTTCGAACTGGCAGTCGATGATGGTTCCTCCCCGGGCATCGAGCGTACGGGCAAGGTGGATAAGGGCGAGTTTCGAGGCGTTGGGCACGAGTGAGAACATGCTCTCACCAAAGAAGGCCCTACCGAGATTGACGCCATAGAGTCCGCCCACAAGACGTTGTCCATCCCACACCTCGACACTCGCGGCGAAGCCTTGGCGATGGAGTTCAGTGTAGGCCTTGATGATGTCGGGTCCCAGCCATGCGCCTTCCTCTTCATCGCGGTTCTGAGCAGTGGAACAGCCATGTATCACACCGTCGAAATCCTTGTTGATGGAGAGCTTATAGCGGTTCTGGTGGATCAGTTGCTGCATGGAGTGGCTGATGTGGATCTCTTTGGGAAAGATGACGAAACGCTGTAGGGGACAAAACCAGAGGCGATTCTCGTCTCTGAATGAATACCAAGGGAAGAATCCATTGGAATAAGCCAGCAGCAAACGATCGATAGACAGGTTGCCGCCTACAGCCACCAATCCGTCTTCCTCACCCAAATGGGGATCCGGGAACCAGAGTTTATCGTCTAATTGAAAGACAGCCATTGCTCGTTTCTACAGTGACGTTGCCACCTTGTTTCAGACTGCCAAACAGTATCTCGCGCATCAGCAGAGGTTTGAGTCGCTGGGCTATCACGCGATCCATCTCACGGGCACCGTATTCGCGGGTAAATCCTTCTTCGAGCAACTGTGCGAAAGCCTCGTCGCTTAATGTCATGGTAACCTGTTTGGCTGTGAGTTTCTCCTGCAGTTCTCCCAACTTCTTGCGCAGGATGAGTGTGGCCATCTCACGATCCATATCATTGAACACCACAGTTCCTGTCAGACGGTTGATGAACTCGGGCTTAAAGGTCTTTTTCACTTGTTTCAGCATGGCCTCGCCTCGTGATACTTTACCTGTAAAACCGATATTGGCCTGAGCAGCAAACTGGGCACCGGCATTCGAGGTCATGATTAGGATCACGTTGCGGAAGTCGGCCTTACGCCCCTTATTATCAGTGAGTTTGGCGTAGTCCATCACCTGCAACAGAATGTTGTAGATATCCTGATGCGCCTTCTCAATCTCGTCGAGCAACAGCACGCAGTTGGGTGTTTTGCGGATGGCATCTGTCAGCAGACCGCCATCTTCATAACCCACATAACCTGCAGGCGAACCAATCAGTTTGGCCACTGTATGCTTCTCGGTATATTCACTCATGTCGAAGCGCAACAACGTGATACCCAGTTCTTTGGCGAGGACTCGTGCCACCTCTGTCTTACCCACGCCAGTAGGTCCTACAAACAGCAATGAGGCCAGCGGTTTGTTGTCATCGAGCAGACCTGCCTTCGACATCTGTACCGACTCCACCACCTGTCGGATGGCCTCGTCCTGACCATAGATCTTTGCCAGCAATCGGGGAGCCAGGGTTTCCAACTGAGTGTTGTCCTCGTCCTCTTTCATCGCCAGGGCATCCACCTTGCAGGTCTTTGCCAGCACATCGGCAATCTCTGCCTTCGAAACGGCTTGTTTCTCGTTTTTCACTTCCAGAGCCGCTCCAGCCTCGTCGATCAGGTCGATGGCCTTGTCAGGCAGGAATCGGTCGTTCACGTGCTTATAACTTGCATCCACAGCGAAATCGAGGGCTGCCTCGTCGTAGGTCACACCGTGGAAATGTTCGTACTGCCCGCGCAACTGGCGCAGTATATGTTTCGTCTCTTCTGGTGTAGGTTCGGGGATGTCGATCTGCTGGAAACGACGTACCAGACCTTTTGAACGCGAGAAGTGGCGATTGTATTCCTCGTAGGTGGTGGAGCCGATAAAACGGATGCTGCCCGACTCGAGATAAGGCTTCAGCATGTTCGAGGCGTCCATGGAACCCTCGCCTGTTGCACCTGCTCCCACCAGTGTGTGGATCTCGTCGATATACACGATGTTCTTCTGACTCTCCTCCTGGATGCCGTCCATGATCTGTTTGATGCGGTTCTCGAAGTCACCACGATACTGCGTACCTGCCAACAGCGTACCAATGTCGAGTTGGTAGATGCGACTGCCTTTCAGTCGTTCAGGCACTCGTCCCTCCTCAATCATTCTGGCCAAGCCCCATATCAGAGCCGTCTTACCCACACCAGGTTCACCGATGTGTAACGGATTGTTCTTATCCCGACGACAGAGCACCTGGATAGTACGCTCCAATTCCTGTTCCCTGCCTATCAGCGGGTTGTGGTTCTCGTAGAGGTCGTTCATGCAGGTCACCAGTTTACGCCAGGCTGCCTCGCGTTTTCCTTCGCCAGTTTCCGACTCCAGATGATCATCAAATTCGTAAGCACTGATCAGTTGACTCATAAACAGGCTCTCCTGATCGCCCAGCGCCTCCTTCAACAGGTAGCAAGCCCACGATTCGGTGAGATGCAGGATGCCCATCACGAGATGAGTCAGATCCAAGGCCTGCGCACTGCTATTCAACACCTGTTGACAGGCATATTCTATCACCTCAGCCATCTGTGCGGAGGCTTCGGGCTCGTACTCCTTGTCATCGGGTACGGACTCTATCACCTCCAACTGATCCTCTATATGCTCGGCAAACGACCCTGACGGGTAGAAGATGTTGAGTGTACGGCTGAAATTGGGTTCGTCGGTCAGCACCAGCAACAGGTGTTCGGGCATCACAAATTCGTGACGGTATTCCCTGCAGCATTTCATGGCTTCGTGCAGCATCTGACCTGCACGCCTCGTCTGTTTGATCTCTGCCATATTACTCTTTCTCTGGTTCAACAGTCAGGCGAAGGGGGTATCCTGCTTCACGCGCCATATTCGTGGCTTTCCGCACTTTCGAGGTAGCCACATCATAGCTGTATATGCCCACAACAGCCTTGTCTGAGTGGTGTACCTGCAGCATCAGCGTCTCGGCCTCAGCCTCACTCTTAAAAAACACCTGGGTCAGAATCATCACCACGAACTCCATTGTCGTGAAGTCGTCGTTATAGATGGTCACCTTATATCTGCGCGGCTCCCTCAGATCAATTCTCTGTCGTTCCCTGGTAGCTGATTGTTCCTTCGCCATGATCTTATCTTTTTCAATCTTCGTTATTTCTTATCAATCGAGATCCCCAAGAACTCTTTCAGACCTGGGGCATTCCTGTTAGGATTTCAGTTGGCAAAAATATAAAGAAATCCCCAAACCTGCAAGAAATATACAAACAAATTTGACTTATACATATATATAGGGGGCTTATAATAATTCAACAATCCTATCTTTGTTAGCGGAATCATGTACTAATTATATCACTATGAGACAAATTAAGATTATTAAAAGTTTTACCAACCGTTCAGAAGAGTCACTCGACAAGTATCTGGTCGAGATCAGCCGCATGCCCATGATCACGCCCGAAGAGGAAGTAGAATTGGCTCAGCAGATTCGCAAGGGAGGTAAGATTGGTGAACGGGCCAAGGACAAACTCGTCACCTCCAATCTCCGTTTTGTTGTGTCAGTTGCTAAGCAATATCAGCATCAGGGAGTGCCTTTGACAGATCTCATCAATGAAGGTAATCTTGGTCTAATGACTGCAGCCGACAAGTTTGACGAGACGCGAGGTTTCAAATTTATCTCCTATGCCATCTGGTGGATCCGTCAGAGTATCCTTCAGGCCATCGCTGAATATAGCAATATCGTACGCAGACCTCAAAGTCAGATAGGCATCAGCAACAAGATCAAGAATGCCACCAACGAGTTCATCCAGAAGCATCAGCGCCATCCCTCTGCTGACGAACTTAGCGAGATTATATCACTAGAGATCGACAAGATAGAAAAGGCTATCGAGTCCGATGCCCATGTATCCAGCATCGACGCGCCTATTACTGAGGACGAGAACTCTACCATGGCCGATACGCTGGCCAGTTCTTCAGAATACAATACGGATCGTCAGGTTAACTACGAGTCTATGTGCCATGACCTGATGCAAATATTGGAATCCGTCCTCAACCCCAGAGAAAAGACCATCATCATCCAGAGTTTCGGGATTGGTTGTCCAGAACGAGGTCTCGAGGATATCGGCCTTGATCTTGGACTCACTCGCGAACGAGTCCGTCAAATCAGGGAACGAGGAATTGAAAAGGTTCGCAAGAGCAAGAAGTCAAAGTTGTAGACTTCTCAGGTGGTCAGATAGAGAACATCGCCCGTAAACGTACTGTCGACTACATCCTCTCCGGCAAATACGCCACGCTGGATGAAATCGAGAAGTACTGTCGTGCCGAACTCCTCGACAACAAGAAGGACCGCCGACCCGTCGTCGGGTTCAAGTAAGAACCCGACGCCAGCAGACTTCTGGGATTTCGTCATACAGATTTTTCTGCTCAAATCCTTTGTGGTTTGGGCAGAATTTTCATGATGACATTTACTTTTTTAGTGAATTATTTGGTAGTTTCGATTGAAAAATGTAATTTTGCGGCATAAATATTTATTGAAAAGTGTAGTTTTTGGCTGCAAATAACATTTGAAAAGTGTAAATTACCATGCTGTACAGAAAGGTTACATCGTATATTGAAGGCCATCTGAAGTCAGGTACTGACAAGATTCTGATACTGGAAGGTGCCCGTCAGATTGGTAAGTCGTTCAGTATCCGCGAGGCGGGTACACGACTGTATAAGAACTTCGTAGAAATCAACTTCGTGGAGGACGACGAGGGCGAACAACTCTTCAAGAACATCCACAAGAAGGAGGACTTCTACCTGACACTCAGCATGGTGGCAGGCGATAAGCTCAATGACCGCACCGACACACTCGTGTTCCTCGACGAGATACAGCACTATCCGCAGTATCTCACCATGCTGAAGTTCCTGCGCGAGGACGGTCGCTATCGATACATTACCAGCGGCAGCCTGTTGGGCATCACCTTGCAAGACACTACCTCAATCCCTGTTGGCAGCATCATCCGCAAGGAAATGTTCCAACTCGACTTCGAGGAGTTCCTTATTGCTAATGGGTTTGGCAATGAGGCTCTCAACATGCTGCGCAATGCCTACGAGAATCGACAGAGCCTCACAGAAGAACACCATAACCACGTGATGGATCTCTTCCGCCGCTATCTGCTGGTGGGTGGCATGCCCGATGCTGTCAATACCTATCTTGATACGCACAACATCGTTCGCGTTCGCGAGGTGCAGGAAGGCATTCGCAGCCTATACGCCTCCGATGCCTCTAAGTACGAGAAAGAGCAGAATAAGAAGCTGCTCATCCGCCGTATCTACGAGATGATTCCCTCGCAGATGGAGAACAAGAAGAAACGCATCGTAGCAAAGGAAATCCGCGGCAAGAAGGGCGACCGGTTCGAGCAGTACCAAGAGGAGTTCGAATATCTCATCTCGTCGGGCATTGCACTGGCGGTCCACGCCATTACCAATCCCCATTTTCCATTGAGCGAGTCGCTGCAGAAAAATCTGCTGAAGCTCTACCTGAACGATGTGGGTTTGCTCACTGGCCAGCTCTATCACAACAACATCCGTCCAGTGCTCGACGATGTGCGTAGTATCAACCTTGGTAGTGTCTACGAGAGTGTGGTGGCTCAGGAGTTGCGTGCTCACGGACACAAGCTCTTCTATTACGACCAGCGCAAGCAGGGCGAAGTCGACTACCTAATTGACAATCACATACTGATGAGTGCCCACCCCGTTGAAGTCAAATCGGGCAAGGACTACACCGTTCATAGCGCCCTCAACAACCTGCTGAACAATCCCGACTACCACATTCCTGCTGCCACCGTCGTATCCAACGAACGCGAGATCTACGAAGACGGCAAGGTCACCTACATGCCCGTCTACCTTGTGATGTTCATGAAGGCAGAAGTTCCCAAAGTTGATAATTCTAAATATCTCTTCTGATAGTTACATAACTTTCCTGCTCAAAAGCCCCCTCGAAATCATCAACATCCTCGAAGAAAGTGCGTCATACATATAAATCTGACGCACTTTCCCCTCTACTCGATTATACACATAGCACACTTGAAGACGGCTGAAAACAAGAAATCCCGCCAGAGTTATTCTCTGACGGGATTATTGCGTTCAAAGTATACGAATTACTTCGAGTCAGCCTCAGCCTGCTGGGTCTCGGGTGCATCGGGACCGTAGTAGTTGTAGTAGGCGTTGTAGCGGTTGTAGCCCCACTTAGCCTGCAGCATGTCGGGATCGAGTTCCTTGGCCTTGTCGTAGAACTTGATGGCCTCTGCATAGATCTCCTTCTTGGCAGGGGAGTCCTCCATATTCTGAGCCTGAACGGAGAGGGCGGTACCTGCGTAGGTCTGGATGAGAGCATTGTCGCTCTTCAACTCAGCAGCGCGCTTCAGGTACTTAGCAGCCTCAGCGGCATCCTTGTTGAGGAGACCCAGACCCTTGTCGGCGAGAGCCACCACATTGTCGGGATTAGTAGCCAGGGCATCGTCGAGGATCTGGTTGGCCTCAGCCTCCTGACCAAGAGCGGTCAGGGTGTTGTAAAGCTTCTCCATCACACCGTCGGCCTTGTGCTCAGCATAGATCTCCTTCAGTTTGTTGCAGTAGTTCAGGGTATCTTCCTTGGTCTGCAGACCATCGCCCAGCACTTCAAGCTTCAGGTTCAGGGCATTGTCGTACTCCTGAGGATCCTTCATGGCGATGTCGGCCAGTTCGAGAGCCTTCTGCATATCCTTGTCCTGGTAGGCGAAGATGGCTGCGAAACGGGCTACCTGTCCGAAGTAAGGTTTCTGAGCCTCACGGTCACAATTCTTGAAGAGGGGGAACTCGTTAGACTCTGCGAAGAGCTGCCAGTACTTACGGGCTGTAGCATTGTCGTGGGCCGTGAGAGCCTCCTGTCCGGCGTTCACCAGCTGGTTACGGGGACCGAACCACAGGCGCTGGGCGTTCTTCTCGGCAAAGGCAGCCTTCACCTTACCCTTCTCGTTGGGCATCTGGTCGTATTTGTCGCACTCTGCGGCAGCCAACAGGGCATTGTAAGCCATCTCAGACATCAGAGCCTCATCGACGGGCTTTGCTTCCTTACCCATCTGGGCAGCCACCTGATTCTCGGTCTGGATGGTGCTCTGAGCCGTGAACTGATCCATAGCCAGATCGACGAGCTTGTTGTAAGCCTTAGCCTTCTCCTCGGGAGTAGCCAACTGGTCGAGAGAGCTCTTGACGAGTGCCTCAGCCTCGGCATAGACTTTTGCCTTGAGGATTGCCTTCAAAGCGTCACTGTCACCGGCAAATGCGGTAGCACTGGCCACCAGCATCACTGCCATCATCATTAATTTTTTCATAAGCCTTTTAATTGGTTGATAATGTTATTAATTGTTGATTTAACTGTTATGACGTATCTGAGTCACGATGGTTTAATCCTCGGTCTTGGCCTCGGCCTCGATCTCAGCCTCCTCGATATCCTCTTCCTCGGCCTGAGAGTGCATCACCTTGCAGACGCTGGCGATGGTATCGTTCTTCTTGGCGAGGTTGATAAGGCGCACACCCTGTGTGGCACGGCCCATCACACGGACATCGGCCACCTTCAGACGGATCAGGATACCCGACTTGTTGATGATCATCAGGTCGTTCTCGTCGGTCACCACCTTGATAGCCACCAGACGGCCGGTCTTCTCGGTGATGGCGAGGGTCTTCACACCCTTGGCGCCACGGGCGGTCTTACGATAGTCCTCTACCTCGGAGCGCTTTCCGTAGCCGTTCTCAGAAACCACCATGATGGTCTCGACATTGGGATCGTTGACGCATACCAGACCTACCACCTCGTCGTCACCTCCATCGAGACGCATACCGATGACACCGGTTGACACACGGCCCATGGTGCGGACATCGTTCTCGTCGAAGCGTACGGCACGTCCATTACGGTTGGCAAGCAGCAGTTCGTTGTGACCGTTGGTCAGGCGAACGCCTACCACCTCGTCGCCCTCGTTGATATTGATGGCGCGAACACCGGCTGCACGTACATTCTTATAAGCATCGAGGCGTGTCTTCTTGATGATACCCTGTTTGGTGGCAAATACCACATAGTGGGTCTTGAGGAACTCCTCATCGTTGAAGTTCTTGATACGCAGTACGGCGTTGATAGCGTCGTCGGGCTCGATGTTGAGCATATTCTGGATGGCACGACCCTTAGAGTTCTTGTCGCCCTCGGGGATCTCGTAGCACTTCTGCCAGTAACAGCGGCCCTTCTGTGTGAAGAAGAGCAGCGTGTTGTGCATCGTGGCGGGATAGATATACTCGGTGAAGTCGTTGTCACGATGGCGGGCTGCCTTGGCACCTACGCCACCACGTCCCTGCTCGTGGAACTCATCGAGTTTGGTGCGCTTGATATAACCCATGTGGGATACGGTGATCACCACAGGATCGTCGGGATAGAAGTCCTCGGCATTGAACTCGTGGTCGAAGGGGATGATCTCCGTGCGGCGATCGTCGCCATACTTCTCCTTCACCTCCAACAGATCGTCCTTCATCACCTGTTTGCAGCGCTCGGGATTGTCGAGGATCTCCTGCAAGTCAGCGATGAGCTTCATCAGGTCGTCGTACTCCTGGTGGAGCTGTTCAACGCGCAGACCCGTGAGCTGAGCCAGACGCATATCGACGATGGCCTTCGACTGGAGTTCGTCGAGTTCGAAGCGGGTCTCCAGGTTACGCTGGGCATCGGTAGGTGTCTTCGAGTTACGGATGATACGCACCACCTCGTCGATATTGTTGACGGCGATGATCAAGCCCTCGAGGATGTGGGCACGCTCCTGAGCCTTACGCAGGTCGTACTGCGTGCGGCGGATGGTGACATCATGACGGTGCTCAACGAAGTACTTCACGCACTCCTTCAGTGACAGCAGACGGGGACGGCCCTTCACCAGTGCAATGTTATTCACTGAGAATGAACTCTGTAGAGCAGTCATCTTAAAGAGCTTATTGAGCAACACATTGGCATTGGCATCGCGCTTCACATCGACCACGATACGCATACCCTGACGGCCTGACTCATCATTCACGTTAGCCACACCCTCTATCTTATGCTGGTTGGCTAGGTCGGCGATATAGGCCACGAGATCGGCCTTGTTGACACCGTAGGGAATCTCGGTGACAACGATTTTGTCGTGGGTCTCGCCACTCTCGATCTCAGCCTTGGCACGCATCACGATACGGCCGCGACCTGTCTCGTAGGCATCGCGCACACCTGACAGTCCATAGATATAGGCTCCCGTGGGGAAGTCAGGACCAGGGATATACTGCATCAGGCCATCGGTATCGATATCAGGATTGTCGATATAGGCACAGCAGCCATCGATGACCTCACCCAGATTGTGGGTAGGCATATTCGTGGCCATACCTACGGCGATACCGTTACCACCATTCACCAACAGGTTGGGCACCTTCGTCGGCATCACGGTTGGCTCTTCGAGCGAGTCGTCGAAGTTGGGCGCCATATCGACGGTCTCCTTGTCGAGGTCGTCCATGATGTGCTCACCCATCTTGGAGAGGCGGCACTCGGTGTATCGCATGGCGGCGGGAGAGTCGCCATCGACGGAGCCGAAGTTACCCTGACCATCGACGAGCGTGTAGCGCATGTTCCAGTCCTGAGCCATACGGACGAGGGCTCCATAGACAGAAGAGTCGCCATGGGGATGGTACTTACCAAGCACCTCACCTACCACGCGGGCACATTTCTTATAAGGTTGGGTGGAAACGTTGTTGATGTTCATCATACCGTAGAGGATACGGCGGTGGACGGGCTTAAAGCCGTCACGCACATCGGGAAGGGCACGTGCCACAATGACTGACATGGAGTAGTCGATGTAGCTGGACTTCATCTCTTCCTCGATGTTGATCTTAATGATTCTGTCGTTGTCGAAAGTTTGATCCATTTCTTTATTATACTATTTTACGATTTTACAATTTATCTATGCCGAAAAAGGCAAATTTCGCGTTTAAGGCACTTTTTAAGCCCGCTGACGCGTTTTTAACCGTGCAAAGGTAGTTATTTTTTTCCATTCTCCCAAACCTTTTAAGCTATTTTAGCGGAAACTTTTTCAGGAAAAGTGGCACGGTGTTTGCAAGAAATGTTGTATCTTTGCAAAGTCGAATAGAAAAAGAAAGGATTTGAAGATAATATGACTAGCCAGTTTTCCCCCAAGGTATCGGAGATACTCGCCTTCTCACGTGAGGAGGCCGCGCGCCTGGCCAGCCGTTCAGTAGGACCCGAACACCTGCTTCTGGGCATGCTCAGGAGCAGTGATGGCCCCGTCATCGACCTGTTCCACAGGTTGAACCTAAACCTGCAGTCTGTCAAGACAGAACTGGAGCAGCGGGTTCGCGAAGACGAGATTGGCATGCCCATCCATACGACAGACCTCGTGCTCAACGAGAAAGCGAGCAACATCCTGAAACTCGCCGTACTGGAGGCACGCATACAGAGAACCACGAAAGTAGATGAACAGCACCTGTTGCTCGCCATCCTGCATGACGCAGTGAACAACGGTGCCAAACAAGTATTGGAATTGAACAACATGAATTACGAAGACGCTATGGCGATGCTCTATGCGCCTACGAATAAAGAGATCACAAACGGCATCGGCCTGCCCGACGAGGATGAGGAGGACTTCGAGGAGACCGCCAACGCTGGTGGTTCCAGTGTTTCCGGCAAGACAGGAAACGCTGCCACGACAGCCACTCAGAAGAAGCAGAACTCGAAGACGCCCGTGCTCGACACCTTCGGCACCGACCTCACTCTGGCGGCCGCTGAGGGCAAACTCGACCCCTGCGTGGGCCGTGAGAAGGAGATCCAGCGCATCATCGAGATCCTGGGACGCAGGAAGAAGAACAATCCCATCCTGATCGGTGAGCCCGGTGTGGGTAAGAGTGCCATTGTCGAAGGACTGGCACAGTTGATCACCGAGCACCATACTTCGCCGATGCTCTTCGGCAAGCGTATCTTCACCCTCGACATGACGGGTGTGGTGGCAGGTACGAAGTATCGCGGACAGTTCGAGGAGCGCCTGAAGGCCCTGATGAAGGAGTTGGAGGCCAACCCCGACGTGATCGTCTTCATCGACGAGATACATACCATCATCGGCGCTGGTTCGACACCAGGTTCGATGGATGCTGCCAACATCATGAAACCCGCGCTGGCACGCGGCACGATCCAGTGCATTGGTGCCACGACGCTCGACGAATACCGTAACTCGATTGAGAAAGACGGTGCCCTGGAGCGCCGATTCCAGAAGGTACAGGTGGAGCCTACGACCAACGAGGAGACACTGCAGATCCTGCGGAATATCAAGGACCGCTACGAGCAGCACCATCACGTCACCTATACCGACGAGGCACTGGTGGCATGTGTCAAATTGACAGACCGTTATGTGACAGACCGTTTCATGCCTGACAAAGCGATCGACGCCCTCGACGAGACGGGCTCGCGCGTACATCTCGGTAATGCCCAGATACCGCCAGAGATCGCTGAGAAAGAGAAAGAGATCGCCAACATCAAGGAGAAGAAACAGTGGGCCGTGAAGAATCAGAACTTCGAACTGGCTGCTGGCTATCGCGACCGTCAGACCGTATTAGAAACCGAGTTGAAAGAACTCAACGAGCGTTGGAGCAAGGGCGAAGACGAGGAGCGACAGGTGGTAGATGCGGAACAGGTGGCAGAAGTCGTCTCGATGATGACGGGTGTACCTGCCCAGCGGATGGCCGAACAGGAAGGTATCCGCCTGAAGGGTATGGCTGACGAACTGAAGCATGCCGTCATCGCCCAGGATGCCGCCATCGACAAGATGGTAAAGGCTATCCAGCGTAATCGTGTCGGACTGAAGGAGCCCAACCATCCCATCGGCGTGTTTATGTTCCTCGGACCTACGGGTGTCGGTAAGACCTATCTCGCCAAGAAACTCGCAGAGTTCATGTTCGGCAGTGCGGATGCGCTGATACGTATCGACATGAGTGAATATACGGAGAGTTTCAACACCTCCCGCCTGATTGGTGCACCTCCGGGATACGTGGGCTATGAGGAAGGTGGACAGTTGACAGAGCGCGTGCGCCGTCATCCCTACTCCATCGTACTACTCGACGAGATCGAGAAGGCCCATGGTAATGTTTTCAACCTGTTGCTGCAGGTATTGGACGAGGGTCGTCTGACGGATGGCAACGGCCGTTTCGTGGATTTCCGCAATACGGTGATTATCATGACCTCGAATGCAGGTACCCGTCAGTTGAAGGACTTCGGGCGCGGCGTAGGTTTCAGTGCTTCCGGCAGTACGGGACTGGCGCTGAACGAGCAGGACAAGCAGCATGCACGCGATATCGTTCAGAAAGCCCTCTCGAAGCAGTTCTCACCTGAGTTTCTGAACCGCCTGGACGAGATTATCACCTTCGATCAACTCGACCTCGAAGCCATCAAGAAGATCATCGACATCGAACTGAAGGGTCTCTATCAGCGTATGGAGCAGATTGGCTATCATATCGCCCTCTCCGAAGAGGCGAAGGAGTTTGTGGCCACGAAGGGGTATGACGTACAGTTTGGTGCCCGTCCGCTGAAGCGCGCCATCCAGAACTATATCGAAGACGGCATCAGTGATATGATCGTGAATAGCAGCCTACCGTTAGGATCCACGATCCATATCAATCTGCATGAGAATAAAAATGAGTTAGTGTTCAACTAACTCATTTTTATTATAACTTTGATGCTCTCGCTTTAACCGAGGCCTTCACATTCCTTGATCCACAGGGCATAGGAGGCATCGCTGGGCATCCGCCAGTCGCCACGCGGTGAGAGACTCACACTACCCACCTTAGGACCGTCAGGCAGACAACTGCGTTTGAACTGCTGGGTGAAGAAGCGACGACAGAACGTTGTCAGCCATTTCTTCACGACATCCTCCGTATAGAGTTCTTCCCTGCCCTCTACTGGTGACGGCGTACAGAAGGCGCGCTGGGCCAACAGGAATATCTTCTTCGGACTGAAACCATAGCGCAGGAAATAATAGAGGAAGAAATCGTGGAGTTCGTAGGGGCCTACGAGGTCTTCCGTCTTCTGTTTGATATTGCCGTGTTCGTCGGCAGGAATCAGTTCCGGAGAGATCGGCGTATCTACAATGTCCAGAAGGATGTCCGTTGCCATCTCACCAGCCACATAACTCACGAGATAACGGATCAACGTCTTCGGCACACCGGCATTCACACCATACATCGACATGTGATCACCATTATACGTTGCCCAGCCCAAAGCCAGTTCCGAGAGGTCGCCCGTACCGATGACAATAGCATTCTCCTTGTTTGCCACATCCATCAGGATCTGCGTACGCTCACGGGCCTGGGCATTCTCGTAGGTCACATCGTGCACTTTCTTATCATGGCCGATATCCTCGAAATGCTGGGTGACGGCCTTGGCAATACTGATCTCACGAATGGTAACACCCAACGTCTCCATCAGTCTCACGGCATTGTTGTGGGTACGGTCCGTCGTACCAAAACCAGGCATCGTGATACCAATGACCCCCTTACGGTCGAGACCCAGTTTGTCGAAAGTCTTCACTGTCACCAACAGGGCCAGTGTGGAGTCGAGACCACCACTGATGCCTATCACGGCCTTGGTGGCATTGATATGATAGAGTCGTTTGGCAAGGCCTGCCACCTGGATATTCAGGATTTCCTCACAGGTGGATTGCATATCCTCTGCCTTGGGGATAAACGGATGAGGATCAATCTCCCGTTGCAGTTCGAAATCACGCGGAGCAACGGGCTTACAACTGATCTCACAGGCACGTGCACCACGCTGGGCATTAATAAAGGTGGTGTTCGTGCGACGTTCTACACGCAGTTTCTCCACATCTATCTGACAACTCTGTATCTGGGGTTGGAAAGAATATCTGGAACCTTCGACAAGCAGATGACCATTCTCGAAGATCATGGCATTGCCGCCATAGACCGCATCCTGCGTGGATTCACCGAAACCGCTGCCTGCATAAACATAGGCACTGATAGTACGGGCACTCTGCTGAGCCAATAGCGACTTCAGATATTTATGTTTGCCAAGCACCTCATTACTGGCCGACAGGTTGAAGATAACATCTGCACCCGCCACTGCCAGGTTATTACTCGGCGGTATCGGTGCCCACACATCCTCACAGATCTCGATACCGAACTTCATACCGTCGGAGGTCACAAACAGTTTGGGATCAGCACTGACGGAGATCGGGGCACCTGCGAAATAGAACTCGGAGGGATTCAGATCCTGTGCCGAGGCAAACCAGCGTTTCTCGTAGAACTCGGCATAGTTCGGCAGATAGGTCTTCGGCACGATACCCAACAGTGTACCGCTCTGGATTACAGCAGCACAGTTATAGAGCAGGCCGTTGATGACAACCGGCAATCCTACGATAGAAATGATGTCCAACTTACGTGTAAAGTCAAGCAGCGTCAGAATACCAGATTCTGCACGGTCCAGCAGCAACTGTTCCTTGAACAGATCCTGACAGGTATAGCCTGTGACACAGAGTTCCGGGAACACGATCACTTCCACGCCACGTCCCTCAGCCTGAGCAATCAGACTCTCTATCTGCTGAACGTTGTACTCTACGTCGGCCACCTTCACCACTGGAACGGCTGTAGCTACTTTCACAAATCCGTATCTCATAGTTTTATCTTTTTGATATCGTCTTTTTTCTTTATTTTGTGTGCAAAGATAACATAATTTTAGATAAAATGCCTAACTTATGACGGGAATTTCGATGTTTTTTGTAATTTTGTCCCCGAAACGGTAGTGATTATGAAATATTTCGAAACAGAATTCACGATTTCGCCCTACTCTTCTGATGCCAGTGACATGGTGGCAGCCTTGGCGGGAGAAGCAGACTTTGAAACCTTCGAGGAGACAGAGACAGGACTGAAGGGCTACGTCCAGCAGTCGCTCTTCTCGGAAGAGGCCCTGCGCGAAGCCTTGGCTGACTTCCCCTTCGATGGTGTCAGCATCTCCTACACTATCCGTGAGGCAGAAAACCGTGACTGGAACGAACAATGGGAGCAGGAAGGTTTCGAGCCTATTACCATCAAGGACCGTCTGGTGATCCATGACGGGCGTCATCTGCCTGAAGAGTCTTTCCCCGTTGCCATCGAGATCGATGCGAAATTAGCCTTCGGCACTGGCACCCACGAGACCACCCGTATGATCTGCGCCACGCTTCTCGACAGCGACCTGCACGACAAGCGCATCCTCGACTGCGGCACTGGTACGGGCATCCTCTCTATCTGTGCCCTAAAGCTCGGTGCCCGCGAGGCCATCGGCTATGATATCGACGAATGGTCTGCCGACAATGCCCGTCATAATGCCGTTATCAACAGGGTTGACGACCGTTTCCTGTCTCTCCTTGGCGACGCCACTATATTAAATAAGGTAGAAGGCACCTTTGACATCGTACTGGCAAATATCAACCGCAATATCCTCCTGGCTGACCTGCCTCTGTTCCGTGAGAAGATGGCACCAGGAGGCCGACTTATCCTCAGCGGTTTCTATACGGCTGACAGTCAGATGCTCATGGAGAAAGCGGCTTCGCTCGGACTCCGTCTCCTGTCACAGAAAAAAGATAACGACTGGGCCTGCCTGGTCTTTTCAACATAGTATATCATGATGAAGAAGTTATTACCTCTTATAGTATTCGCATTGGCCTTGGGCTCTTGTCATAAAGACGACGAGGACACACCGGAAGATCCCGTTGCAGAACGCACGGTACTCGTCTATATCGCCGGGGAAAACAATCTCTGTTCCTTCTCCAAAAGTGATCTGAAGGAGATGATGGCTGGTTCCAAGTCACTGACCAGTCAGCAGAAGCTCATTGCATACGTGGATCAGGCAGACACCATTCCCCCCTTCTTCGCAAGAATCAAAGACGGACACTTTGTGGATTCCGTCAGCGTAGAAGAGTCTATCACTGCCAATCCCGCCGTCCTCGAGAAAGCGCTCAACTATATGCGTACGAACTATCCGGCCAAGTCATACGGTCTGGTGCTCTGGGGCCATGCCTCCGGCTGGCTCATCCACAAAGATTCCATCCAATATGCCACGAGCCGTGCGTATGGTGGAGACACTGGAACCAACTCTTCATCTGGTTCCGGCAGATATTGGATGAACATTCCCCCTATGGCACGCGCCATTGCCAAAGGGATGGGCGGAACACCGCTGACGTTCATCTTTGGCGACTGTTGCAGTTTCGGTTGCGTGGAGATCGCCTATGAACTGCGACAGGTGGCAGACTATGTCATCGGCTCACCCGCTGAGATACCTGACGAAGGAGCCCCCTATGACCTCATCGTCCCCGATATGTTCAGCACCAGTGCAGAATTCTACAAGGCCATCATCGACCATTACTACAATTATTATCTGGAGATAATTAAAAAACAAGGCCATAAGTTTTATAACCGTAACTATGGTGATCTGGAAGGCTATAGCGTTCCTCTTGTGACCGTCAAGTCTTCAGAGATGAACACACTGGCGACTGCTACGGCCGAACTGCTTGGAAAGATTGGAGAGCGTCTTACGCCTGAGGGAGATTTCGACTTGACAAACAAGGTGTTCTACGCCCAATACGGCAGCAACCTCTTCTCATACGACATGTATCATATCCTGAAGGGTAACACGCCAGCAGCCGACTTCAACAACTGGACGACTGCCTTCTGGAAGGCTGTGCCCTATCATCTGAATTCCCAACACTGGCTCACAGGCTATAAGGGACCTGGAGAACTGGCAACCTATATGGACTCTTTCGATGGTCTGGAAGCAGACAGTGGCGTACTGAGTATGTTCGTACCAAACAACGTCTATAAGAATACCTATCCCTACTGGAATACGGCCATTCAGCAGTTCCAATGGAACAACGTCATCCAGTGGCAACAGTATGGTTGGTAAAAAGAAATCCGGGAAGTGTTTTTACTCCTCGGATTTTTCGTGAATGATAACCTTGATCTTCGAGATGCGGTGACCGTCGAGTTCCGTAACGACGAAGGTGAAGTTCTGATAGTCGATCTTCTCGTTTAGTTCAGGGAAGTCGCCCTTGATCTCCAGTAGCAGTCCCGCCAAAGAATCGGCATCGCCCTCCACTTCCTCAAACGTCTCGTCATCGAGGTCGAGGATCTTGTAGAAGTCACTTAGCAGGGTCTTGCCCTCAAAGATATAGGTATTCGCGTTGATCCGCGTATAACTCTTCTCCTCGTCGTCGTACTCATCGTTGATTTCACCGACGATCTCCTCCAGAATATCCTCCAGGGTGATGATGCCGCTGGTACCACCGAACTCATCAACGACAATGGCAATATGCACCTTGTTCTCCTGAAAATCGCGCAGCAGATCGTCGATCTTCTTCGTCTCCGGCACGAAATACGGCGGACGGATCAGCGATTGCCAACGGAACGAAGCGGGCTTCGACAGGTGGGGCAACAGATCCTTGATATAGAGGATACCGCGGATATTGTCGATTGATCCCTGATAGACGGGAATACGGGAATAGTTGTTCTCCACGATACACTTCAGCACATCAGGGAATGAAGAACGAAAGTCGAGATCGACCACATCCTGACGACTGGTCATCACCTCCTTGGCTGTCTCATCACCAAAGCGTACAATACCTTCCAGCATATTCTTCTCCTCCTTGAGTTCGTTCTCGTCAGTCAGTTCCAGTGCCTGTTCCAAATCATCGACGCTCAGCACGTGGTTCTCTTTCTGGACGACTTTCTCAGCCAATATCCCAGAACGAATAAGGATGGAGGCTAAAGGATAGAACAACCGACTCAGGCGAAGGATACCACCTGCTGAGAAACGGCAGAATGCCAACGCGTGCTGGGCGGCATACACCTTCGGCATGATCTCGCCGAAGAGCAACAGCAGAAAGGTCAGGAGTACTGTGATAACGACAAACTGCAACCAATAGGCCATGCCAAAGTCGATGACATGACTGAAGAAATAGTTGCAGAGCATGATGATGGTGACGTTCACCAGATTGTTGGTGATCAGAATGGTGGCAAGGGTTCGTTCTGAATCCTCACGCAATGCTATGATATGCCGGTCACTAGGGTTTTTCTCCTCGTCGAGTTCATTCAAGTCGTTCGGAGAAAGTGAGAAGAAAGCTATCTCTGAACCTGAGGCATAGCCTGAAAACACAAGCAGGATACAGGCCAGGATGGCTGCAACGATGGCACCCGTGGTAGGTTCCAGAAATTGTACCTCGCTGAATAATTGTTGAAGATAATCCATTATCAGAACGGAAGCTGCTCTCCAGGTTTGCTGTCAGGCAGAGGATCTTCCAACGGTTCGTTGACAGATGTGTTAGATGCGGGTCTGGGTGACAGCAGTTCGATATTGTCAGCCCAGATCTCCGTAGCGTAACGACGTTGGCCCTGCTTGTCGTCGTAGGTCGTATAGCGGATGCGTCCTTCAATATAGAGTTTGTCTCCCTTATGAACGTATTTCTCGACAATCTCAGCCAGTCTGCGCCAGAGAATGACATTGTGCCAGTCGGTATGATCGGGCACCTGTGTACCATTCTGGAGCGTATAACCGCGCTCAGTAGTTGCCAGACGGAGGCGGGCCACAGCCACACCCTGATCAACATAGCGAACCTCGGGCTCCTGACCGACGTTGCCGATTAGCATTACCTTATTCATACGTCCTGTGTTTTTGCCTTACCTAAATAACGGAACTTAAAATTCTTGCCTTTGGCTGAAGGGAACTGACTGCGCTCATCCACCCGCTCGCGCAGATGCTCAACGATGCGCTCGTAGCACTCCATACCGGAGTTGGCTTTCAGGCGGGCCACGAACTGCGTGTCACGATACTGGAATTTGCCCGTGCCAGGGATCAGCGAGACGCGCTTGAAGTCGATACTGCCCTCGTACCATCCCGGACGTACCTCATTCAGACGTACCAGTGCTGGGGCAGCGGGCTTGGCAGCCACACTCTCCACGGGTGTGTGCACAGCCTTCTTCTCCTTGAAGTCCTGCATCGTAGCGGCCTCCGTCTTGATAATGATGAAATAGACACGAGGATGAACTTTATAACGCTTGGGATAGAACACGTCACTTGCAGCATATTCACGGATATCGGCCTCCAGCATGGGATTCATCTCAATCTCTTCGATACCACGCAGGAAATCAATAGCTTCATCAACTGTGGACACAAGCGTTTCACGGTCAAAATATCTTAAGTACAAATTCATGATGAAAAAGATGTTGTTTTCCTTAATAAGAGCGGAAAACGGGACTCGGACCCGCGACCCCAACCTTGGCAAGGTTGTGCTCTACCAACTGAGCTATTTCCGCAAAATCTTCTGAAAGTGAAGAGGAGGAGACTCGAACTCCCACGTCGCAATTGACACTACCCCCTCAAAGTAGCGCGTCTACCAATTCCGCCACCTCTCCAACAAAAATATTGAAAAAAAAGAGTGCCCAGAACAGGACTCGAACCTGCACGCCTCGCGGCACACGCACCTGAAACGTGCGCGTCTACCAATTCCGCCACCTGGGCAATTATCATCAGGGCCATTCCCTCATGTCTCTTTTTTGTTCAATAAAAAGAGCGGAAAACGGGACTCGGACCCGCGACCCCAACCTTGGCAAGGTTGTGCTCTACCAACTGAGCTATTTCCGCTTGTCTTAACCCTAAAAGGGACCATCTCTCTCGATAGCGGGTGCAAAGGTAATGCTTTTTTCGGAACTGACAAACTTTTCTCGGACTTTTTTTCAAAAAAACTGCTAATCCATCCTATTTTTGTAATCTTCGTAACCAAATTCACGCAGGATTTCCAGTTTTCCATCACTGTGAAGCATACCGATGGCCGGATGTGTGATACCGTTGAACGTGTTCGTCTTCACCGTCGTGTAATGGATCATATCCTCAAAAATCACCTCGTCGCCTACCTTCAGTTCCTGAGGAAAACGCCAGGAGGCCATGAAGTCACCACTCAGACAACTGTTGCCACCCAGACGGTAGGTGTGTGCCGCTGACGTCTGCTCTTCCACATGCTCCGCCCCACGTACCTCTGGGAAATAGGGCATCTCCAGACAGTCGGGCATGTGACAGGTGAAACTGACATCGAGGATAGCCGTACGGATGCCTTTGTCCTCCACGATATCCACAACATGCGATACCAACGGTCCCGTCTGCCAGGCAAAGGCACTGCCTGGTTCCAGAATGACTTTCAGCCAGGGATAGCGACGATGGAAATCCTGCATCATCGATATCAGCAACTCCACATCGTAGTCCTGGCGCGTCATCAGATGACCGCCTCCGAAATTGATCCATTTCAGTTGGGGAAACCACTTCGCAAATTTCTCTTCGATATGGACGAGCGTGCGCTGGAACACATCCGCCCCACTCTCACAATGACAATGACAGTGGAAGCCCTCGATATCCTCCGGCAATTGCTCAGGCAGTTTATCTGCCGTCACACCGAAACGCGTGCCAGGTGCACAGGGGTTATACAATAAGGTACCCACCTCAGAGTACTCCGGATTGACCCTCAGTCCGATCGATACGTCTTTCGCCCGTTTATGATAGCGCTCATACTGCGAGAGTGAATTAAAGGTCAAGTGCGACGAACAACGGATGATCTCATCGATTTCCCCGTCCGTATAGGCTGGCGAGAAGGTATGGGCAGGAGCGACGAACTCCTCGTAAGCCAGTCGGGCCTCGGAAAGCGAACTCGCCGTCGTGGCATGGATATACTCGCGGAAGATAGGGAACGTCTTCCACAGGGCAAAAGCCTTGAAGGCCAGGATGATCTCTATATCGGCTTTCGCCGCAACATCAGCGATCAGCGTGAGGTTGCGGCGAAGTTTTTGTTCCTCTATAATATAAATAGGTATGGACATCAGTCTTTCTTTAACGGAATCAGGACACTGAACGTACTACCCTGCCCCTCAACGGACTCCACGGTACAGTCACCACCGTTCTTGCGGGCAAAGTCCTGACACAACTGGAGACCCAGTCCGGAACCTTCCTCACCACCCGTACCGTACGTGGTCTCTCCCTTATGGAAGATGGTATCGATACGGTCTGCGGCGATACCCACACCATGGTCTCTGACACTGACCTTAGCGAAGTCGCCTTCCTTCTGCATGATAATCTCGATGGAAGAACCCTCTGGCGAGAACTTAATGGCGTTCGACATGAAGTTACGCACCACCGTCTTCAGCATATCGTTATCTGCTACAACGACCAACTTGTCATCCGAACCTTGCAGATCCATCTTGATATTCTTGGTCTGGGCGATCACATCGAAGATTTCCACCACTCCCGGGATGATATCGTTCAGGTCGAGATCCTGCAGGACAACATTCAGACGCCCCGTCTGACTCTTCGTCCATTTCAGGAGATTGTCCAACAGATCGTGCACTTCCTCCGACTCACGGTTAGCCTGATCCAACAGCGCATACAACTCCGGACCTACGGTATCAGGAGAAGAAGACTGCACCACCAGGTTGAGCACCATACGGATGCTGGCCATCGGCGAACGGAGGTCATGGGCAATCACGGAGTACATCTTGTCACGGTTGTTCAGCGTGGCAAGCAACTCAGCATTCTGCTTCTCAATGATCCGCTTGGCAGCCACCAGTGAGATCTGCTGCATCACACGCATCACCAACTCCTCCTTGTTGAAGGGCTTCGTCAGGAAGTCATTGGCTCCTACCTGGAAACCGTGCACCAAGTCTGCCGGCGTATTCAGTGCCGTGAGGAAGATAATGGGAATATCCTTGGTCTCGTCGTCTTTCTTCAGGATCACTGCTGTGTCGAAACCGCTGATGTCGGGCATCATCACGTCGAGCAGGATCAGATCGGGATGCTCCTTTTTGGCCATCTCGATACACGACGTACCGTTGTTGGCCGTACATACCTGGAATTTCTCATTGGTCAGAAGAATCTTCAGCAACAGGACATTACTGACGACATCATCCACAATAAGTATCTTATACTCACTCCGGTTGATCTTTGATTCTAGAGTTTCTCCTGCGTCCATTATTATAGGTTCAGTAATATTATTGGTTGCAAAAATAATGCAATTATTTGAAACTTCCAAATAATTGCACCATTTTTTCGCATGAAATGTACTTTCTACTTATATTCTGCCCATGATTTGATGCCGATATCATCCAATTTGATGGTACAGAAGGCATTAATGAAGGCACTGGCCAGACGGCTGTTCGTAATCAACGGCACATTCAGGTCGATGGCGGCACGGCGGATCTTATAGCCATTGGTCAACTCGCGTTCCGACAGGTTCTTGGGCACGTTGACCACCATGTCGATCTCGTGACGGTGGAGCATGTCAAGGGCCTGGGGCTGCTGATCCGGTTCCGAGGGCCAGTGTACCATCGTGTTCTCCACACCGTTGTCAGTGAGATATTTCGACGTACCTCCCGTAGCATAGAGCTGATAGCCGTGTGTCACGAGCATCTTAGCCGCATCCAGCATCTCGGCCTTCTGCTTCGCCGTACCCGTAGAGAGCAGTACCGTCTTCTTGGGAATACGATGACCCACGGAGAGCATGGCTTTCAACAAGGCCGTATTGGTATTATCACCGATGCATCCCACCTCACCCGTAGAGGCCATATCGACGCCCAACACAGGATCGGCCTTCTGCAGACGGTTGAAGCTGAACTGCGAAGCCTTGATACCCACATAGTCGAGGTCGAACAGATTCTTGTGCGGACGCTCCACAGGCAGTCCGAGCATCACCTTCGTAGCCAGGTCGATGAGGTTCAGTTTCAGCACCTTCGACACGAAGGGGAACGAACGCGAGGCACGCAGGTTACACTCGATGACGAGGATATCGTTTTCGCGCGCCATATACTGGATATTGAAAGGTCCGTTGATATGCAGGGCGGCCGCTATCTGACGCGAGATACGCTTGATACGGCGCACGGTCTCCACGTAGAGCTTCTGCGGAGGAAACTGGATGGTGGCGTCACCGGAGTGAACACCTGCGAACTCGATATGCTCGGAGATGGCGTATGCCAGAATCTCACCGTCACGGGCCACAGCATCCATCTCGATCTCCTTGGCATGTTCGATAAACTTCGACACCACCACGGGATGATCCTCCGAGACGTTCGCGGCCAACTGCAGGAAACGGCCCAACTCCTCGCGGTTCGAGCAGACATTCATCGCCGCACCCGAGAGCACATACGACGGACGCACCAGCACGGGGAAACCTACCCTATCCACGAACTTGTCGATATCCTCCATCGAGGTCAGCGCACTCCACTCGGGCTGGTTCACGCCCAGTTCGTTGAGCATCTGCGAGAATTTCGCACGATCCTCGGCACCGTCGATGTCCGCAGCCTGCGTGCCAAGAATGTTCACATGCTGCTCGTCGAGATAGACGGCGAGGTTATTGGGAATCTGACCACCCGTGGAGACAATCACCCCATGAGGCTGTTCAAACTCGATGATATCAAGTACCCGCTCAAAGGTGAGCTCGTCGAAGTAGAGACGGTCGCACATATCATAGTCGGTAGAGACAGTCTCGGGGTTATAGTTGATCATCACCGAGCGCCAGCCCTCCTTACGGATGGTGTTCAACGCCTGCACACCACACCAGTCGAACTCCACAGACGAACCGATGCGATAGGCACCAGAGCCCAGCACGATGATGCTCTTCTTGTCGTTTTCATACTGGATATCGCTCGCCACACCCGAATAGGTCACATAGAGGTAGTTCGTCTGCGCAGGATACTCAGCGGCCAGCGTGTCGATCTGCTTCACCACGGGCAGGATGCCGAGTTGCTTACGACGGTTACGCACCAGCAACAGGGCCTCGTGCATCGTACTGATCTCACCCTCCAGACCGATGGCTCTGGCAATCTGGAAATCGGTAAAGCCATATACCTTCGCCTCGCGCAACAGGGCTGCATCGAGCGTGTTGATATTCTGCTTCTTCAACTGCTCGTCGATATCAATGATATGCTTCAGTTTATAGAGGAACCACTTGTCGATCTTCGTCAGTTCGTGGATGCGGTCGATGGTGTATTCCGGCAGGTGCATGGCCTTCGAAATCACGAACACGCGCTTGTCCGTCGGCTCCCTGAGGGCAGCGTCGATATCGGGGATCTGCAACTCCTTGTTCTCCACGAAACCGTGCATCCCCTGGCCGATCATGCGCAGGCCCTTCTGCAGGGCTTCCTCGAAGTTACGGCCGATGGCCATCACCTCACCCACGCTCTTCATCGACGAACCGAGTTCCTTATCGACACCACGGAACTTCGACAGGTCCCAACGCGGAATCTTACACACCACATAGTCGAGGGCCGGCTCGAAGAAGGCCGAGGTGGTCTTCGTCACTGAGTTCTTCAGTTCGAAGAGACCGTAGCCCATACCGAGCTTCGCAGCCACGAAGGCCAGGGGATAACCCGTCGCCTTAGAGGCCAGTGCCGATGAACGACTCAGACGGGCGTTCACCTCGATCACCCTATAATCCTCACTCTGCGGGTCGAAAGCGTACTGCACGTTACACTCACCCACGATACCGATATGACGGATGATCTTGATGGCCAGTGCACGCAACTTATGGTATTCCGAATTGGTCAGTGTCTGCGAGGGAGCAATCACGATCGACTCGCCCGTATGGATGCCCAGCGGGTCGAAGTTCTCCATGTTACACACGGTGATGCAGTTGTCGTAGCGGTCGCGCACTACCTCATATTCGATTTCCTTCCAGCCCTTCAGACTCTTCTCCACCAGCACCTGCGGGGAGAACGAGAAAGCCTTCTCGGCCAGTTTATTGAGTTCCTCCTCATTGTCACAGAAGCCCGATCCGAGACCACCCAGAGCGTAGGCAGCACGCAGGATGACGGGATAGCCCAACTCGGCAGCGGCCCTACGGGCCTGGGCGATATTCTCGCAGGCCTCACTCTTGATGGTCTTCACACCGATCTCGTCGAGTTTCTTCACGAAGAGTTCACGGTCTTCCGTATCCATAATGGCCTGCACGGGCGTACCTAACACCTTCACACCGTATTTCTCCAGCACACCGCTCTGATAGAGTTCCACGCCACAGTTCAGGGCCGTCTGACCACCGAAGGCCAGCAGGATACCGTCGGGACGTTCCTTCTCGATGACACGCTCTACGAAATAGGGCTGCACAGGCAGGAAATAGATCTCATCGGCCACACCCTCCGAGGTCTGCACCGTGGCGATGTTCGGGTTGATGAGCACGGTCTTCACACCTTCCTCGCGAAGGGCTTTCAGGGCCTGTGAACCACTGTAGTCAAACTCGCCTGCCTCACCGATCTTCAATGCGCCTGATCCTAACAGCAGGACTTTCTTGATATTCTGATCTCTCATAACGTCTCAATAAATCTGTCAAACATAAATACCGTATCCACAGGACCTGAGCAGGCCTCAGGGTGGAACTGGCTGGAGAACCAGGGGTTCGTCTGATGACGGATACCCTCGTTCGAGCCATCATTCATATTCACGAAGAGTTCCCGCCAGTCGTTGCCTAACGTAGCACCATCCACGGCATAACCGTGATTCTGCGAAGTCACATAACAGCGGTTCGTTCCCACCTCGCGCACGGGCTGATTATGTGAGCGGTGACCGTACTTCAGTTTATAGATCGTGGCCCCGCCAGCCTTCGCCAGCAACTGGTTACCCATGCAGATACCACAGATCGGCTTGCGCGAGCGCAACATCTGCTTCCTCAGCACCTCCACGGCATCCACGCACATATCAGGGTCACCAGGACCGTTGGCCAGGAAAAGGCCATCGAACTGTATGTCTGTATAGTCGTAGTTCCAGGGCACGCGGATCACCTCCACACCGCGCTGTATCAGACAGCGGATGATATTATTCTTCACACCGCAATCCACGAGCACCACCTTCTTGCCGGCACCCTCGTTGTAGCGGACAACATCCTTGCACGATACACGCTCCACCCAGTTAATCTTGCCGTAGTCGATATCCTCCAGTTCTTTCGGAGTCTCCAGTCCCTCAAACTCCAGACGACCCATCATCACACCGTGCTCACGCAGCACCTTCGTCAGCTGACGGGTGTCGATACCCGTCACGCCCGGCACCTGCTCGCGCTTCAGCCAGTCGGCCAGACTCTCACAGGCATTCCAATGGGAATACTCCGTACTGTAGTCGCTCACGATGATGGCCGAGGCATAGATCTTGTCACTCTCCATAAACGTGGCTATACCGTTCTTCTCCACCATGAAGGGAGGCACACCGTAGTTACCGACCAACGGATAGGTCAGCGTCATCAACTGTCCGGCATAGCTCGGATCCGTCAGACTCTCTGGATAGCCCATCATGGCCGTGTTGAACACGACCTCACCAGCGACAGGCTTCTCATAGCCGAAGCTCTTTCCTTTGAATGTAGTCCCATCCTGTAGGACCAACGTTACATCTCTCATCTTTTACCTTTATACTTTTCTACCTTATTTCCTTTCAAAAAGAAGGGCGAAACGTCAATAAAACGAATCGCCCTTATCTCTATTCAACAGTGACACTCTTAGCGAGGTTTCTCGGTTGGTCAACGTTCTTACCTTTGCAGACGGCAACATGATAGGCCAACAACTGCAGGGGAATGGTAGCCACTAACGGCTCCAGGCATTCCTGCACGTCTGGTAACTCTATCACCTCGTCGGCGATCTTCGAGATCGTGTCGTCACCCTTCGAGACGAGGGCGATGACCTTACCCTGACGGGCCTTGATCTCCTGGATGTTCGACAGCACCTTCTCGTACATGGCGTTGTGTGTGGCGATCACCACCACAGGCATATCGGAGTCGATCAGCGCGATCGGTCCATGCTTCATCTCCGCAGCGGGATAGCCCTCTGCATGAATATACGATATCTCCTTCAACTTCAGTGCACCCTCCAGGGCCACGGGATACGAATAGCCGCGACCCAGATAGAGGAAGTTATGCGCATAAGTAAAGGTACGTGCGAGGTCAGCCACCTTGTCGTTGGTCTGCAGCACCTCACGGATCTTCACGGGGATCTCACTCAATCCCTTCACGATCTTCAGATACTCATTGCGGCTCACCGTTCCCTTGGCCTCAGAGAGAGCCAGGGCAAACATGATCAGCACCGTCACCTGACCCGTGAAGGCCTTTGTCGAAGCCACACCGATCTCAGGACCCACGTGGATATACGTACCCGTGTTCGTGGCCCTTGGAATGGACGAGCCGATGGCGTTACAGATACCGTAGATGAAGGCGCCTTTCTCCTTGGCCAGTTGTACGGCTGCCAGCGTGTCGGCCGTCTCACCGCTCTGTGAGATGGCGATCACCACATCGTCCTTCGTCACCACGGGATTCCTGTAGCGGAACTCCGAGGCATATTCCACCTCAACGGGGATGCGGCAGAGCGACTCGATGATCTGCTTGCCGATGAGTCCGGCATGCCAGGACGTACCGCAGGCTACGATCAGGATGCGCTTGGCATTCAAAAGCTGACGGCGATAGTCGATCAGCGCCGAAAGCGTCACGTGGTCAGCCTCGACGTTCACACGACCGCGCATGCAGTTCGTCAGGCACTCCGGCTGCTCGAAGATCTCCTTCAGCATGAAGTGCGGATAACCGCCCTTCTCAATCTGTCCGAGGTCGATATCCACGGTCTTCACCTTCAGTTCCTGCTCCTCACCGAGGATGCTGAACACATGCAGGTCCTGTCCACGGCGGATCTGGGCGATATTGCCATCTTCCAGATACACCACCTGGTCGGTATATTCCACGATCGGACTGGCATCGGAACCTAGGAAGAACTCATCCTCACCGATACCCACCACCAACGGACTCTGCTTACGGGCCGCGATGATCTGGTCGGGATCGCGCTTGTCGAGTACGGCAATGGCGTAGGCACCGATCACCTGATAGAGGGCCACCTGTACGGCCGTCAACAGGTCGAGATGCTTGTGCTCCTTGATATACTCGATGAGTTGCACCAGCACCTCGGTGTCGGTATCGCTCACGAACTGCACGCCCTTGGCCTGGAGTTTCTCCTTCAGGTCGGCGTAGTTCTCGATGATGCCGTTATGAATGATCGCCAGGTTCTTCGACGACGAGTAGTGCGGATGGGCATTGCGCGACGAGGGCTCACCATGGGTGGCCCAACGGGTATGGGCGATACCGATGGTACCGCTGGTGTTCTTGTCACTGCAAAACTCCACGAGATTATCGACTTTTCCTTTGGTCTTATAAACGTTCAAACTGTCATCGTCGTTGATGAGTGCCACACCGGCGCTGTCGTAACCACGATACTCCAATCTTCTAAGCCCTTTTATCAGGATGGGAAAAGCATCCTTTGTGCCTATGTATCCTACGATTCCGCACATATTCTATTTGGTTTGTGTCAAATTCGGGTGCAAAATTACATATTTTCATCGTTTCACGCAAATTTTATAACGATTATTTTCATAATCAATGCACATTGTTTTCGGCAGACCATCCACGAAGGGTGTCAGACTGAGGGCCACATGCCCCATCGTACGACGGAGGTTGATCTCCACACAAGGCTGCAACAGGAATCCCTCTTCATTTTCCCTCACCACAACCATCATATCCACCCCGAAAGGTCCCTGGTATCGGCCCTTGAAAAGTGCCGCCGTCCAAACGCATATCTTTTCTTGAATGGTATTGATCAAATCCGTTGGGATATAGCGGCTTATCATCCTCTGCTTGTCTTCTTCACTGGCGAGGATATTCCCCGTGTAGGCACCACCGGAAGTCTGGAAGAGCGACAGACCGAGATACGTCACCCCACCCTCTCCGTCGCTCTCGAACTCCATGCCAAAATCGCGTACCTTATGATAATACGGTTCCACCATCACGGCACCCTGACCGGCGATCACGTTTCTCACCCAACCGGCATCATGGCTGCTGATGGTTGCTTCCATAAACCGTATGCCCCGGCCGCTGCTGCTCCACGGTGCCTTCACGACGATATGTCCGTGGACGGCCAGTTGCCGTTCCACCTCGGCAACCGTCGTCGCCATCACCGCCTCACCGACGGTGCCAGGCTCCCGCAACTGCGAGAGCAACTGCATGGCATAGCGGCGACTGGACAGTTCCCGGATCGTAGCCGTCTGCGCCTCAGTGGGCAGGAGGCTCTCCTCCACCCCTTGCCGCTTCAGAAACGCACAGATAGCCGGATCCCATCCCCAGACGCTCACCCCGGTGATGGGTTCCTTCCTGATCTGCTCCTTCTCGATAAAGCCATGAAAAGGCCGGTGGGCCAACAGCAGGAAACGGCGCTCCGCATCCTCCACGCTCTCCACCAGCACACGGTCATCCTCCGCCGCCCATAGCGCCGGGATAAAGCCGAGGTCAGCGCGCAACTGCCTGCCGGCATGCGGGGCCGTGAAGTTGCTCAGGTTGGCCGCCAGTGCCAGGTCGTGTTCAGGGTTGAAAATGTGTAAGGTCATCTTGGAATACAAGCGTTGCGATCATAGCGGAAGCCACATCCAGAAGACGGAGCCCTGGTCCTTTCCCTCAGAGATAACGCCGATCTCTCCGTGACAGGCATCGGCAAAGGCCTTACAGATCGACAGTCCCAATCCTGTTCCCTGGATAAAGTCGTTGACCTTATAGAACCGTTCGAAAATCCTGCCCTGGGCCTCTGCAGAGACGCCTTCACCCGTATCCTCGCAATAGACGTACAGTCCTTCCCGCTCTACGCCGTCAACAGCCCTGGTCTCCATCCGGTAGCCTAACTTGATATGTCCCTGATGCGTATATTTCACTGCATTGGTGACGAAGTTGATGATGGCCTGCGACACACGGCCGGCATCGATCCTGATCGGCAGACTGTCGTAGGGATTGTCTTTCAGGAATGCCACGCCCGGCTCCTGCACCCTGGGGCGCAGCGACTCGAACAGTTCGTTGAACGTCTTGGAGAAATCCACCTCGACGGGTTCGATGCTCACCTGTCCTGTCTCGAGCGACGAGGCCGTCAGGATGTCGTCGATCAGGCGCAACAGCATGTCACAGTTGTTCTTGATGATCTTCACCACCTCCTGCTTCTCTTCCGACGACGTCAGCGAGGTCAGCACCTCCGAAAAGCCCACGATGGCGTTGATGGGCGTACGGATCTCGTGGGTCATATTGGCCAGGAAGAGACTCTTCATCTCTCCCGACTCCCTGGCACGCTGCGTCTCACAGCGCAACTGGTCCTGCTTGCGCATCAGGTCGCTGATATTACGCCAGACACCGAAGGCACCCAGCAGCCGCCCGTTCTCGTCGTACTCCGGGATACAGTTGATCTGCACCCACTGCAGTTCGTTGGTACTCCGGGTCACCGTCGGATACATCTGCCCGATATAGACCAGCGGTTCCTTGAGGGCCTCGGCGGGATTCGACAGCGCCTTCACGATATCCTCCTCCTGATTCACGAAGATCTTCTGCATCTGTTTCAGGTCGAAGGAGCGCACCACGGTGTTCAGACCGCTGTAGAACTCTATGATATTGCGGTCGAGGCTGATGCGCCAGGTCTGCATCTTCGATGCTTCCAACATATAGCGCAACTCCGCCTCCTTGTTCTTGATGGTCTCGTTCAACTGCTGCATGTGGACATCGTTCTCCTTCACCTTCTGGTACATGTCGCGCTCACCCGTCACGTCATACGCCGACACGGCGATATACATCAGTTGCCCGTTCTCGTCGTAGATGGGGTGCACGCTGATCTCCAGATACACGCGCATGCTCCTTTCGGGGATGATGCTCAGCGAACAGGCCCAGTAGTCCTCGGGATGCTCACGGTCCAGCACCTCATTGAACGGTGCCATTTCGAAGAGGTTCATCTTCGAGAAGAACTCGTCGCCCTCATCGCTGTCGAAGTGGCAGATCTGGCGCATGATGCGGTTGGCATCGAGCAGCCAGCCCTCCGGGGAATAGAACGACAGGCCGATGATCGAGTCCTCGAAGATGTTCCTGTATCTCTCCTTCAACTGCTCTATCTCCCGCTCCTTGCGCTTTGTGTCCGTCTCGTCGGTAATGGTGGCGATGATACTGACGGGCTTGCCGCCTTCATATTCGGCGATGGCATGGTTATACAAGTCGTGCCAGTCGGGTTCACCATGACCCGTATAGTTGTAGTTCCAGCGGTAGCGGCACTCGGCTTCCAGGTCGGTACCGTTGCTCAGCCGCTCAATGAAGGTGCGGAACCGTTCGCTGTCATCGGGATGGATATAGTTATAGCACACCTCGATGCCCACATTATTGCCGAACAAGGCCTTTCCGTACAGGTCGAACAACCGGTTCTGCTCGAGATCAAGACACATCACGTGATTGCCGCTGATGTCGAGCGCCATCGTCATGGCCTGTTGCTCATCAAATATATTCTGACTGCTCATTCTCTCCATTTCTTCTTTTCTCATTCACTCATTTCCGTTTCAGCACCGAGGCCGTGCAAGGTAGCGATACCCATACGCTGGTGCCCTTCCCGTAGTCCGACTGGATGTCGATGCTGCCGCCCATCTGCTGAGTCAGCAACTGTACGATCGGCAGGTCGAGTCCCGACCCGATGATGTCGCCCTTCGCGTTACGGGCGAAGTGCTCGAAGAGGTGCGACAACTCTTCTTCAGAGAAGCCCATGCCGGTATCCTCGATACGGATGGTCAGTTCACCGCGGTGATACTCACAGCCTACCGAGATGGAGCCTTGGGTCGTCAACTGGCAAGCGACGGCACACAGGCGATGGATGATCATCGACACGTGACTCATGTCGATATTGACCACCAGACTGTCATATGGCTGGTTGATAAACACCTCCACGCCAGGTCTGATGTCCGTCACGCCGAGCTGGCACTGCCCGTCGAAGGTCTGGGCGAGATCAACGATCTCCTTCCGATACTCCTCCATGTGGGCCTCTAAACGGGAGATATAGAGCACGTCGTTCACCAGCCGCAGCAGTTCCTGTGTACTGTGGTTGATCTGCTCCATGAACACCGGCTCGTCTTTCTCGTCATGTTCGCCAGTGAACAGTCCGGCATAGCCCAGGATATTGTTCAGCGGCGTACGGATCTCATAGCTCATATTCGTCAGGAAGGTCTGCTTCAGCAGTTCCGTCTCCTGGGCCTTCTTCGTCTCCACGGCCAACTGCTGCTCCGTCTCCACCATGTCAGTGATGTCGCGGTACGTACCGAAGTAGCGCTCCACCTCACCCTCATCGTCCAGCATGGGCACCATGTTGAACAGCAGCCAGATCTGACGGCCTTTCTTGTCGCGGATCTCCGTTTCAATGGCCTGTGCGATACCGTGCTTCGTCAGGTGGTCCATGCGATTCAGCAGACTGTTCACCGTACGGCGGAACCGTGGAGTGGCCAGACGGATGCAGCGCAGTTGCGACAGGTGCAGTTTGCTGTGGCCCTCGCGGTTGAGGATCTCGAAGGTATAGGCCTTGGGATAATAGTTCACCAACTGCACGCCGCTGACGCTCAGGGCATAGTCGATATTGGTAATATACTGCCAGATGCTCTCCGTGGCCTGCTGCAGCTTCTTGACGCCCTCCTGCTGACGGTGGAACGAATTCACCATCTCCGAGATGTCATGGCCCGCCATATAGACGCCTTCCAGTTCGCCCTGCTCGTTACGGATGGGGTTGATGGTCGATTCGTAGTACATCCTACCCTTCAGATTTAACTCATCGATGCGGTATTTGTCTTCCTGATAGTCTTTGAAGTCGATGATACTGCCCGTCAGCGAGTTCTCCATCTTGTCCAGCGGGATCTGACTGTAGAAGGGGTTGTTCTCCAACAGGAAACTGCCGTCGAGCACCTGCTCGCGGCTCTTCACGTGGAAGTCCTTGCAGGCGCGCTCGTTGATATCGGTGAGCACACCGTTCTTGTCGTAGAACAGCATGGAGAGCAGCGAAGAGTTGAAGATGGTATGATAGCGCACCAAGAGCTGGCGGATCTTTTCCTTCCTGCGGTACTCTTCCGTCACGTCGTGCTGGATGCCCATCAGCGAGGTGGGCGTTCCCTGAGCGTCGCGACTGGCAATGGAGATGGACACCTCATAGTGACGGCAGTCGGCATCCTTGGCCGCCCTGCTGCGTATGGCCACTTTGCCGCTTTCCTGCTTGCCATCGCAAACATCGAAGATGATGCTCCGCATCTCATCCAGGTCATCAGGATGAAAGAAACGGCAAAACTCAGCGGGGTTGTACTCGCGCTCATAGTCGCCAGTTTCAGACAGGTAGCAATAATGGCGGGTGGCTGGGTAGAAAAACCATAGGCGTAATTTGCCCGTCTTCAGTATCAGTGCCAGACGGGCTTTCTGCTTCTTGCTGTCCATATCTTTCGTCATGGGCTAATAGTCACTCGTTAGTAATTATGGCACAAAGATACGGAAAATTTTTTAAATTACCAGCAATTTCCCGCTTTTTTTTTCATTTTCTGTGGAATGATGCAACTTTTGGGGCACCACATACGTCTAACAGACAAAACAAATCCAAAAAACAAATGAATATGAAAACAGCAGCATTATGGTTAGCAGGTGGGATGTTGATCTTAACATCGTGTCATTTTAACATGAGTCATTGGGGGAATATGATCGATCCCAGCGACGTCATCGTCGAAAAGGAATACAAGTTCGACCCGTTCACGGAAGTGACCAGCCGCGTAGTGGCCAATGTGCAACTGGTACAGAGCGACGACAAGAACGGCATCGTGGTGCTCTCTGCCCCCGACAACTACATCGAACTCTTCGACTTCGACAGTGAGGACAACGAACTCGACATCAGTTTCACCAGGGAGAATACCAATATCAATCCCAAGAACGTGAATATCACCGTCTATACCACCGATCTGACAAAGGTCAGGAATACTGGTGCCGCCTCTGTCTGCCTTGACAGTCTGGACACCGATGTCCTGACGGTGGAGAACTCCGGCGTCGGCAGTTTCAAACTCCACAAGGTACTGGCAGACCAGGTCAGCATCAGATGCAGCGGCGTGGGCGACATCTCCATCGACGGAGAGACCCAGGAGGCAGAACTGAACTGCAGCGGTGTGGGGAACATCCACGCGAAGGACCTGAAGTCGAACAGGGTGAAGGCCAACGTATCGGGTGTGGGTGGTATCTCCTGCTACGCCTCTGACGACATCGACGGCAAGGTGACTGGCGTCGGATCCCTGAAATACGCTGGCCATCCCAAGCAGAAAAATCTGAACAAGCCCTTCACCGGCGGTATCTCGGAGATATAAAAAAGAGAGGTCAGCATTGCTGGCCTCTCTCCATATTATTAACCTACAGAATCTTAGAGGGCGAACTTGTAACCAACGGTCAACTGGAACACCTGGTGCTTACTGCTCTTGTCACCGTCGAGCTTATCTTTACCAATGTCAGAGAGACCGAAGATGGCACGTGCATCAATATAGATGGGGATGGTGGGAACCTGATAAGACACACCCACGGGGATAGAGAGGTCGAACTTGTTGCAGTAGTCCTTTACACCCTCATCGTATGAAACAGAATGACTACCCTCTTTCATAGAACTCTTAGCGTTGGCACTTACAAGGTAGCCTAACTGCAAACCGCCCTTGATAGCAAAACCCTTGAAGAGATAGAAGTTAGCCATAACAGGAAGAGCGATGTAGTTCAGTTCGATCTTGGAATCCTTGACCTCAACCTTCTCACCGTCAATTGTAAAATCTTTATCTTCCCACTGGCAACCCTGCATAGAGAACTGCAGACCAGCAGCAAGGCTGAAGGGCTTGGCAATCTGATACTCTGCCTCAGCACCGATCACGGCACCAGCAAGCAGAGACCTGTCAAGCTTGTAGTTGCCAGCACCAAGAGTGGACATATTACTTACCTTACTGAGGTTCATACCAATCTTTGGCTGGATAGAGAATGTACCCGGTTCAAACTGTGCATAAGCACTCAGTGTTGCCACCATCATAGCGGCGATCATCAAAACTTTTCTCATAACTTTTTTAACTTTTTAGTGAATAATTTTTCGTTCGAAATTGCTTTAACCGGTGCAAAATTAGACATTTTAAACAAAATACGCAAATTTTATCCTAATTTTAACATTTTCAAAAAAGGCTAAATCTTTTGGTAGTTTGGGCCCTTCTTTGTATCTTTGCAGCAAGAAGGAATCATTAATAACTTAGCGTATGAGATTAACAATAATGGCAGCGGCGATGCTGGGCGTGATGGCGGCATCGGCACAAGATAACCTGAGGCTCGCTGCGCCTAACACCAGCGAGCAGAAGACGTTTACAATCGTCAAGGAACTCCCCATCACCAGTGTGAAAAACCAATACCGCAGTGGCACGTGCTGGGACTTCGGCACGCTGGGCTTTTTAGAGAGCGAGATCCTGCGGAAAACGGGCAAGACCTACGACCTCTGCGAGATGTTCGTGGTGAACAAGGACTATATGGACTGTGCCACCCACTATGTGCGCATGCACGGCTACAGTCAGATATCGGAGGGAGGCTCGTGCGACGATGTGCTCGACGTGATACGCCACTATGGCATCTGTCCTGAGGATGCGATGCCCGCTCCGGGATCGCTGACGGGCGACTCGCTGGCCAACTTCAGAACGTTCTTCCCCGAACTGGAGCGCACCGTGAGCAGCATCGTACAGAAGGATGCCAAGGCCCCGATGGCCCACTGGCAAGACAGCGTGCAGGCCGTCATCGAGCGCTACGTAGGCCGCTGTCCTGAGTCGTTCGTCTATGAGGGGCAGACCTATACGCCCCAGTCGTTTGCCAAGAGCCTGGGCCTCGACCTCGACGACTATGTCAGTCTGACCAGTTACACGCATCATCCCTTCAATGAGTGGTTCGTCATCGAGTCACCCTACAAATGGCGACTCAAACCCAGTTACAACATTCCGATTGAACAGCTGATGGAAGTGATCGACACGGCGATCGACGCCGGTTACACCGTAGCCTGGGGCGGCGACGTGACGGGCGATTTCACCCGCACCGGACTGGCCATGCTGCCCGACAGCATCACGCCCACGCAACAACTGCGACAGGAGCAGTGGGACGACTGGCGATTCACTTACGACCACGTGATGCTGATCTACGGCAAGGCCATCGATGAACAGGGCCGTCCCTATTATCTGGTGAAGAACTCCTGGGGCGAGAGCGGCCTCTATAAGGGCATCTGGTACATGTCGCGCGACTACATGGCCCTCAACACCACCTACATCTTCCTCAATCGGAACTCAGTGGGGACGGTTCTCTCTGAGTTCTCGCTCAATTAGAGGAACTCAGAGAGAACCGTCCCCAGTGAGTTCAAGGCTCAACGCGCGTCCAGCCGTTAGGGATGCCGCTGTCGTCAGAACTCCAGTTTGTTGCGCTGGGAGTGATGAAGGTCTTTGTTCCCGAAACGGAGTTACCGGCGTCACTGAGCCAATCTTTGGTGCAGTCGGTGGCGTCGATTTCGGTGGCCAGACAGGTCACAGAGCTTAGGTTATGGCAGTTATTGAACATCCCACTGTAGCATTCTTCGACCAGCTCGGTGGCGGGCAACTCGGGGGCAACTGTCAGGCTGATGCAGTTTTCGAACATCCCCCTATAGCAGCCCTTGCACTCCTCATCATCCCTTTTCAGCGTCGTGGCGGGCAACTCGGGGGCAACTGTGAGGCTTTGGCAGCTACTGAACATCCCACTGTAGCATTCTTCGGCCAGCGTCGTGGCGGGCAACTCGGGGGCAGCGATCAGGCAGATGCAGGATCTGAACATATCACTGTAGCAGCCTCCGGACAGCGTCGTGGCGGGCAGTAGCAGGCCGCTCGCGTCGATCATCGTACCTACATCCGCGGCTTCATCGCCGAAAAGCCCTTTAAAAATCTCATTGCTGTACAGATCGTGGGCATGACCGGGGTCTTCGAAGTCATCCCCGATTATCAGGCTCATGATGTTGCCATATACCTTCACATTGGCAGAGCCGCCAACAATTTTGGTGTTGTCGTAGTCGAATTCGAGTTCGGTGTCGTTTTCATGGTAGAACTGCACCTTGTCGCCAGCATTGACTGGGATTTCCGTCTGCGGCCCGCGGTCCATGAGTATCTTCGTAGCACCGCCGTCCAGCGAATACTGCGTTCCACCAAACTTATTCCTCACCACAATGGTGCCGCTTGTCAGCGCCTCCATCGTCAGCGGAGTTGTCCGCATGTTAGTCAGCGTCACCTCGCTCTGGTAGTATGTGTTAGCCCCAAGCGATACGTCGGTCTTGGAGAACATATAGGTGTCTTAATCATCCGTGTATTTGATTGTGATGATCTTGTTATTCACGGGGTACATGGCCAGATAGACCACGTTGGTCTCACCCCCTTGGAAGTTTGCTCCAGTAGCGGCAATCACCCTGCCGTCGCTTTTGATTTGTATCGGATTCGAGTTGGTCACATTCAGATCAATGTCTGACGGATCATCAGGACTTCCTGATGGCGTTTTCAGCGTGAGCTTCCAGATGGCAATCTGCGAGTCCATCGTCACGTTGTCCTTGAGCGAGGCATCGTTGGTATTGACGGTGATCTTTCCCTCACCCTTGCGCAGGTCGCAGTTCGCGCTGATGTAGTCGATGGTGCCGGCCTGGTTTTTGAACACGTCGTTCTTTACCTTGCCGATATTCACGCCCGAGGTGTTTACCGCCGAGTAAGGATAGATCAGCGTCACGTCTGTGCCGGTGGTCACGTCCTCATCGAGCATCGCGGTGATGGTGGCTTTCATCTGGCCACTGCCATTATCGACAGCCGTCACTGTGGCGTCAGTCACCACGGTTGTGCCTGACACCTGATAGACCAGCGCCACGTGTTCGCCCGTGGTCCATGTGGCTGAGATCACGTTTTCGCCATCTGGCCCGCTGAGCGCACGTGTTGGACTGCCGCCGTTGCTGAGGGTGGCTGTGAAGGGGATGCCCTTGCCGTTCTCGGCGGGCTGTTCGGTAGTGATATCGTCGGTGGTGCACGCGCCCATCAGGAGGGCCAGCGCTGACATACTGAGAAGTCTGAATGCTTGCTTGATCTTCATTTCCATTGTCTTCTGTCTGTTTGAGGGTTCAACACTGGTTAGGAATTCGACAACGGGTCTCCTCCGGGATTGAATGGACTCAGCGGATTCAGTTCGCCATCGCCGCTGCCAGCCAGCAACTGCGGCTGCCGACTTAACTCATACACCTGCATCGCAGGCTTCTCATAGGTTCGTTTTTGGTAGATAGGTTTCATATCGTTGTTGATTAATTTCGCCTGCAAAACTCAGTGGGGACGGTTCTCTCTGAGTTCCTCTAATTGAGCGAGGACTCAGAGAGAACCGTCCCCAGTGAGTTCAAGGCTCAACGCGCGTCCAGCCGCTTGGGATGCCACTGTCGCTGTCTTCTGTCCAGGCAGTCGTGCTTGGTGTAGTTAGCGTTCCCGATTCAGCAACACCATAGAGCCAGTCTTCGGTGCAGCCAGTTGCGCTGATATCGGTAGCCAGGCAGGTCACCGAACTCAGGTTCGAGCACTCCATGAACATGTACGCGTAGCAGCCAGCGGCCAGTGTGGTGGCGGGCAGCTCGGGTGCTGTGGTCAAGCCGGTGCAGCCAAAGAACATGTATGAGTAGCAGTCATCGGCCAACGTCGTGGCTTTCAGTTCTGGAGCAACGGTCAGGCTGGTGCATTCTTCGAACATGCTAAAGTAGCAGCCAGCGGCCAGTGTGGTGGCGGGCAACTCGGGCGCTGTGGTCAAACCGGTGCACTCACGGAACATGCCGTCGTAGCAACTCACAGCCAGCGTGGTGACGGGCAGCTTAGGAGCAGCGGTCAGACTTGTGCACCCACGGAACATGTCTCGGTAGCATTCAACGGCCAGTGTGGTGGCGGGCAACTCGGGCGCTGTGGTCAAACCGGTGCAATCACGGAACATGCTGTCGTAGCAGTTATCAGCCAGCGTGGTGACGGGCAGCTTAGGAGCAGCGGTCAAACCTGCGCACTCATAGAACATGCAATAGTAGCAGCCATCGGCCAGTGTGGTGGCGGGCAGCTCTGGCGCAGTGGTCAAACTGGTGCAACCCGCGAACATGAACCAGTAGCATTCTTCGGCCAGCTTGGTGGCGGGCAGTTCGGGCGCAGCGGACAGGCTGCTACAGTCCCAGAACATGGCCATGTAGCAACCAGTGGTTAGCGTGGTAGCGGGGAGAAGCAAATCGCTTGCATCGGTCAGTGTCCTGTTACCGATGAAAAGTTCACAGAAAGCATCATTTCCTGTTAGCGCTGTAGCCGTGGCGAAGTTCTTCTCGTCAACCAGACTCATGATGTTGCCATACACCTTTACTTTGGCTGTGCCACCAGAGATACTGGTGTCGTTAGAATCGCTAGAATCGTCTATATAATACTTGGTGATTTTGGTGCCGCTGCCGTAGAACTCCACCTTGTCGCCTTTAGCCACATCGATAGTAGTGGTTGCAGTCATAGCGATCTTAGTTCCGTCGTTCTTCTTGTACTGCATGCCGCTCTGCGGATTGTTTACCACGATGGTACCGGCTTTCAGTGCCTTCAACGTCAGCGGTGTGTAAGGTGTTACGTTACCAGGTACCGGTTTATCCTCGTGACCGAAAAAGTCATCACAAGAGGTTAAACACATGGAGAGGAATAATACTGCCCCTCCCATCAAGGCTGATTTAAAATGTCTCATCATCAGTTAGTTCGAATTTATGATTAATGAATTAGTTTTTAGCACAGCGGGGTCAGGCACCGTTGTGACTTGAGTCCTTGTTGCGAGGACTCAGAGAGAACCGTCCCCACTGAGTTCACCACTGATTGGTGGTGGGGTTGGTGGGATCAATGTCTAAATCGGAGCCGGCCAGCAACTGGGGCTGGGCGCTCAATGGATAGACCTTCATCAAGGGTTTCTCGTATCTTTTTTTCATATCTGAAAGAAGAAGCCGAAGTCATCGCCGTCCGCATGGAAAGATGGTTCTTGAGTTTTTTCATTTCGCTTTATTGTTGATTAATTCTGCTGCAAAGATATAAAATAGTTGTCAAGCTTCCAAATATTTTTGAGGAAAACTTGCGAGTTTGCACAAATTGCATTATCTTTGCAATCAAAATTAATATTTAGGTAAGAATTTGGGCCTAAGCAGCTTTCTCGTGAACTTCTGACCAGCTAAATCAATAAGTATCTAACGAGTAGAATGTCTGCCAAAGCTCACACCATGAGGTGTGGGCATTTGTGGTTGGCATTTCGATAGATACTTAGCTGGTATGAAGTGTGTCAACTCATTTGTCCCCCTCTTTTTTATTATTTGAGGGATATGAAACAGAGATGGACTTTTCTATTGATGGCGGTCTGGCTGGTGCTGGGCTGCGGGGGAGGCGGACAGTACAGCCGGGTGCTCGACAGGGCGCAGAAGCAGAATCAGGATCGGGACTCGATCACGGGCATCGACTCGATCCGGATGGCGGCCGAGTATGCCGATCGCCATGGTAACAGCAATGAAAAGGTACGGGCCTACTACCTGCTGGGCTGTGCCTACCGTGATGCGGGCGACGCCCTGAAGGCGCTGGAGGCCTACCACGACGCGGCCGACTGCGCCGACACGACCGATGTGGACTGCGACTACGGTCTGCTGATACGCGTGCATGGGCAGGCCTCGGATCTGTTCAGGCGACAGCTCCTGCCCCACGAGATGCTCGGGGAGTTGGAGGCACAGCGGCACTACGCCCTCAGGATCGGCGACATGAGGATGGCCATCAATGCCCTGGAGTGCAGTGCCGACGCCTATCGTCTGATGGGCGTGGACGACTCCGTCATCACGATCCGTCGTCGCGCCTCGGCCCAGTACGAGCGGTATGGCTTCCCCGAGGAGGCCGCCCAGACACTGAGCCCCTGCATCGAACCGCTGGTGGATCGCGGTGACACGGCGGCGGCCCGCCGCTGCATCGAGCGCTACGAGTCGTCACGCCAGTTCTTCCAGGACGGCGAACCCATCCCCCGCAAGGCCATACACTATTACAACAAGGGCAGATACTGTCTGGCCGTGGGCAAGCCCGACTCGGCAGAGGTCTATTTCCGCAAACTGCTGCGACCGGATCTCGCCCCCGACCGGCTGGAGGCGGGCTATCACGGGCTGTTCCTGCTCTACAAACAACGGGGACCGGCCGACTCCATAGCGAAATACGGTGAACTGCAGTATGAGCAGACCATCCATGTGCTGGCCGCCACAAACGTCGAGCGAGTGCAGCAGATGCAGGCGATGTATAACTACGCCCATTATCAGCAGTCAGTAGAACAGATGCGGGCGCAGGTGCAGATCCGGGGTTGGATCATCGCCGTGATCGTCTCGGTCTTCGTCATCTGCCTGCTGATCGCCTTCGGCCTCTGGCAGCGCTCACTGGGGACGGTTCTCTCTGAGTCCTCAACAAGCGCCCCACAGGAGGACTCACCGAGAACCGTCCCCAGTGAACTCTCCACCCCCGAGGCGAAGGCGCTCTGGCGGAAGGCGCAGGAGGCGGGTTTCGTGGACGAGAACTACCAGCCACTGATCTCCCGCACCCAGTCGGCCCTGCTCGCCGATGCCATGGCCGAGTGCCTCGGCATCCGCGAAAAGTGGAAAGTGTTCGAAACCATCTGGCACCGCAACAACATGCGGAGCGACTATAATCAGGCCCTCTCGCAACGGCAGACGCTCGCCTTTCAGGACAGGCTGAAGGAACTCACAGGGGACGGTTCTCGGTGAGTCCTGCAGCGAGAACTCACTGAGAACCGTCCCCTGTGAGTTCCCCCCGTAGTCCCTACGCGTAGGTGATGCGTAGGGGGAAAGTGCCGTTTCTTCTTCGTACCTTTGCGGCATGGAAAAGAATTTGCCCATGGATGAAAAGAAGAAAAGCAAGAAGAAACAGCCGAAGGCCGCCGGCGATGACGGCGGGCACAAGAAGCACTGGAGCGAGGTGTATGCCTCGGTGGAGGAGATCCAGCAGTTCCTCAGTGACCGCATCTACCTGCGGCATAACGTGATCACGGGGCGGGTGGAGTACCGCGTGCCCGAGGCCGACCAGTTCGCAGAGGCCGGCACTGCGGGCGGCGGACTGTCCGTGTCGAAGGAGTGGCAGCCGGTCTCTGACCGCGTCGTGAACAGCCTGTGGGCGGAGATGTCGCTGGCCAAGACAGTCCGCGCCCAGGACATCTTCCGGGTGATGGAGTCGGACTTCGTGCCCGACTTCCACCCGTTCCGCTACTACCTCGACCGTCTGCCGCCGTGGGACGGCGTGAGCGACTACATCCTCGAGATGTCGGTGTCGGTCACGGTCAGGGGCGACGTCGAGGAGCAGATGCTCTTCTACGAGTACCTGAAGCGCTGGCTCGTGGGTATGGTGGCCGCCTGGGTCGATCCGAAGGTGGTGAACAACGTGATCCTCGTCTTGATCGGTGAACAGGGCAGTTACAAAACGACCTGGTTCAACTACCTGCTGCCGCCCGAATTGTCAAGATATTTCTACACGAAGACCAACGCCAACCGCATGGGCCGCGACGACCTGCTGACGCTCGCCCAGTACGGTCTCGTGTGCTGTGAGGAGCTCGACACGATGTCACCGCGCGACCTCAACCAGTTGAAGGCCGCCGTCACCATGCCCTCCATCGACGAGCGCGCCGCCTACGCCCACTTCCACGAGCACCGCAAGCACATCGCCTCGTTCTGCGGCACGGGCAACAACGTACAGTTCCTCTCCGACCCCACTGGCAACCGCCGTTGGCTGCCCTTCGAGGTGGAACATATCCGCTCGCCCCGCGACGACCCGTTCGACTACGAGGGTATCTACGCCCAAGCCTACGCCCTCTACCGCCAGGGCTTCCACTACTGGTTCTCCCAGGCCGAGATCCGCCGCCTCAGCCAGCATAACGAGACCTACGAGGCCCCGAATCTGGAGCGCGACCTGATCCAGAAGTACTTCCGGCATCCCGCCCCAGGGGAGCCGAGCGAGTTCGTCAGCACCACTGATATCATGCAGATTATCAGCGGCAATCTGGTACAGAAACTGAACCAGAACCGGGTGGGTCGCGCAATGACCGACTTGGGCTACGAACGTATGCGCTTCCGCGGCGAGCGGGGCTATATTGTCGTGATGTACTCTGCCGAGGAGATCAAGGCCCGCCAGCGGATGAAGGCCGTCGAGGCAGAAGCAGAAACCGGTTGACGCATTTGACGGATTTGACACATTTTTACGGACTTTCTCACGGGTACCGTGCGTACATGCGGTACGCGTGAAAGATTTAGAAATAATTCGTCAAATCCGTCAAATCCGTCAAGGACTCACAGGGGACGGTTCTCAGTGGACTCACAGGGGACGGTTCTCAGTGAGTTCGGTCAGAAAGGCGACGAGTAGCGAACTCACTGAGAACCGTCCCCTGTGAGTTGAGGTTTAAAAATTTAGAACAATGTTAGAAAACAGACCCTATTTGAAAAGAGAGTTGGCGCGGATCTACAGTCCGCACACGAAGCATCGCAAGGCCGCGCTGAAGCGCCTGCGCGAGGATATCAACCGCTGCCACGAACTGGTGGCGGCGCTGGAGGCGACCCGCTGGAACCGCAACTGCGACAGCTACACCGCCCGCCAGGTGCGCCTCATCGCCTACTACCTCTGCATCGACTGATTTCTCCCCCGAATTATTTGGTGAATTGAAAGACATTTCATATCTTTGCAGCCAGAATAATTAATTACCAAAGACATGACGCCATTAAGAGAGAAACGTAAGTATGAAAAGCCCGCCATGCAGGTCATCGAACTACAGCACCGTGCGACGATCCTGACGACGAGTGGTGAGCGCAGCCCCTACGACCCCGTGACGTGGCCCTAAACGAGTAACGAACCCCTAAAAACATGACGACAATGAAAAAGAGCATATATAAGATACTGCGCGCGGCAGGGCTGGGCCTCGCCGCCGTGGCAATGGCCGGACTGACGGCCTGCACGAGCGAGGATAACATGACGGAGCAGCCGACACCGCAGGCCGCGCCCGTCTATCAGGTGAGCATCCCCGCCGGATTCGGCGACGAAACGTCCGGGACGCGGGCTGTGAGCCTGAACGCTACGGGCGGCCTCGACGCCACGTTCAAGACCACGGACAACTTCCGAGTCCAGAATAAGACCAAGCACTGCTCCGCCATGAATGCAAATAAAGAATTAATTTTTCTCCACCCCGATGCCGACGGCGCGACGGCGAAGCTCGAGGGCAACCTGACGTTCTGGACAACACAAGGTTACAAGACTGTCGATGTGAACGATGTGCTGCTTCTGGCCAATACGGCCTATACCACGAACTATTTTTATTACGAGCCCTTCACACAAGTCAGTAGTCCAACGCGCGGCAAATATCAATCGGGCACGCTGGCCGGACTGAATCTCTTCGACTATGCCTCATGTGAGGTTCCCATCACCGGCATCAGCGGTGCGGGCACTGCCGACGACCCCTACACGCTGACCACGGGGAAGGCCTCGTTCGTGAATGCGCAGTCGATGTATAAGTTCATCTTTACCGGTCTGCCTGAGGGCGTTGGCGTGGAGAAGGTGACCATCCACTCCAATCAAAAAAAACTTGTGAGTCAATATTCCGTAACCAGTGATAATAACACAAAAGGTGACGTTAATATCTCCTTCTCAAGTCCTATAGATGACGGGTATTCGTCTAGCGATAGACACAATGAACGCCGCAATGCCAACAATACGGGTGCGAATGAGGGCGAGAATATCGTCTATGCCGCCCTGCGCTTTGATGCGCTCAACGCAGGAGAGACCGATGACATCACCTTTACCGTAGAGGGCACCGATGGCCGCCCGTACGGCGCCACGAAGACGTCGCCAGTTGGTGGATTCCAGAACGGCAAGTACTACACATCGACCATTGCGCTGACGCTTATACCCCTCGATATTTCTAACATCGATAATAACTACACGGTCAAAGACGGCATGACCTTGACGGGCACACTGAATAGTAATAAGATGGTATCCATAGCGAAGGGTGCGACGGTGACGCTCGACGGCGTGACCATCAACGGCACGGGAAGCGACCCTTATGTTTATGCGGGTATCACCTGTGAAGGAGATGCCACCATCATCCTCAACGGCACGAACACGGTGAAGGGATTCAATAAAGATTATCCTGGCATCCATGTACCGGCAGGTAAAAAGCTCATCATCAAAGGTACGGGTTCACTCAATGCCACAGGCGGACAAATTGGCGCGGGTATCGGTGGAGGAACTCAAATCGCCTGCGGAGACATAGAGATTCAAGGGGGCATTATCACGGCTGTGGGCGGTCAAAATGCTGCGGGTATCGGTAGCGGAAGAAAAAGCACCTGCGGCAATATCACTATCAGCGGCGGCACCGTTAACGCCACAGGCGGACAAGCTGGCGCGGGTATCGGCAGCGCACAACTTGGCGCTTGCGGCGCCATCACCATCAGCGGCGGCTCCGTTAACGCCACCGGCGGTGAGGATGGCGCGGGTATCGGCAGCGGAAGGAACGGATCGTGTGGCGACATCACCATCACCAGTGGTGTTACTCACGTCACAGCCACAAAGGGTGCAAGTACGATTGAAGGTACTGTCACAAATAGTATTGGTAAAGGATCAGGTACCAACGCAACCTGCGGCACGATTAAATTTGGTAGTGCAACTGTATATAGTGGTGGCAATGTTGGCAATCAGGGTGTTTGGTCTCCTGCCACTATGGTAGATGGAAATTATGGTGGTTTGACCCTCAAGATCACAACCACAACAAATGCCAACGACACATGGACGCTGACCCCAACATCAAGCAATTAAAATCACATCACATGGCATAGGACACAACGGCGTCAGGCCCCTCTGTGCACTCTGTGCCCAATTACTCAGTGACTTTCGGGAATTACTCAGTCCTTTAGAAAAATTAGTCATTAAGTAATTTTTCTAAAGGACTGAGTAATTTTCATTTAATCCCCCCAACTCACTTCCCTATTCTGAACCGCACAGCGCTCCTATCCCCCTGTGAGGACTCAGCGGCCACTTCCGGCAACAATTTGATACGTGCGGTGTCGTAACTTTGCAGGCAGAAACGTATCAAGACATGAGAAGTAGAATCGGACTATCGACAAGAAACCTGGTGCTGGGCGACATCCTCAGGACCAAGGTCGGGAAGAGATGGGAGGCCGCAGCCGTCTGCGGCATCAGTGCGACGCAGCTCAAGCTCCAGCTGCCCAACCAGAAGACCGTCACACGGACGTATGACGAGGTGAAGGCGATCAAGATCAATGCGAAGTTCCTGCGCCAGTGGGGCTTCGAGCATGCGGAGGACGGCTGCTGGCACCGCCAGTTCGGCGACTACGTGCTGGAGGCCAGCAGCGAGGGCGAGTTCTTCAAGATGCTCCGCGACGGCCGCTACGTCATGGGCATCTGCTGGCAGGGCCACTTCATGCACCTGCTGACCCACGACATGCTGACGCTCCCCTCCAGCCGCGTCACCCTCGACTTCTCGCTCCCCGAGATCAGCTACGCCATGCGGCGATAACACGTGCACAACGGTGCCTGACCCCGCTGAACGTCACAACGGGGTCAGGACACTTTGTGACATCAGGCTCTTCTGATGATTGAGAAGCCTATACCCGTCAGGCGCTCAAGTTGTCGGATGCTTGCTCCGTATTCCTTGATGTCGTGGAGAATCTCGTCACGGCGGTCTTTGGTGAGCAATTGGATGTCGGCAGGTATTCTCAGTCCGTATCTCTCCGACAGGTATTCCCTGACCTCGTCATCGGTGGCAAAGCAGTTTGTCTTATCGTAATCAAGAATGCGGACGGCTTTGGATAGCGGTTCGTTCACTAATTCACGGAGCTGGGCAATAGGCATACGGCGAAGCACGGGCATCGTATTGCAGATGGAGGGCCGATTTCCACTCTCGTATTCCTTCCAACTGCTCCATGGATAACTTGCCACGTCGGCCGATAGCCCTGCAACAACAGGATTCTGGTGAATATATCTAATGAGGGTAAAGAAATAGGACTCATCATTGACGGGCTCACTTTTGAATCTGTCTTGGAAAAGGTGGCCTACACGTTCGTATTTCTTATTATAAAATAGCGCATAGGCCGCAGAGATACGTTTGACGACCGATGACAATCCTTCGTTTTCTTCCTTCAAAAGGATATGGACGTGATTGGGCATGAGGCAATATGCATAAATGGTGCTACTGGGTGGTAGTGGTTGATTTAGTTCATCTCGAGGATGAGCCATTTGGTTGAGTAGATCCTGAAATCTTGTATAGTCTTTGGGATGTTCAAAGATAATCTGGTGGTTCACGCCTCGCATCATGACGTGGTAAATTCCTGTTCCGCTTTTTGACCTGAGTGTTCTTGTCATATTATTACATTTTTGGTTCGCAGCGGCAAAGGTACAATAACTTTTCTAAACCACCAAATATTTCAAGAGAAAATGTCATGTCACAAAGTATCCTGACCCCGATGTGACACAGCGCGAATCAGGGGGACGCGCTTAGGTATCTGGGGTCAGTATCCATTTCGAAAATTCGTTTGTCACTGTTATCTTGAGGCCACCATAGGATTCCCCCACAGTATTCCTCCAATTATCTATATCGACTTCCCGATTTCCGAACATCACCTTGCCACATTCATTTCCCCCTTCAATATCACCAAAGGGGAAAGCTCCTCTCATCATCTTCCAAAAGGCTGTGACTTCGGTAATATCTGTGGTAATGGTAATATCACCACAAGACACCCCAATAGTTCCATCAGATTTCCCACAACCAATACTTGTGGCACCACTCGCGGCATAGATTTTGCAGCCGGAGATAATGATGTTACCACATGAGCCACACCAGCCGCTTCCGATGGCGGCACCATCATTGCCATCTGAATTGATAGTACCTCCAGAGATTGATATATCACCGCAGTCGCCATACGTGCCACTACCGATGCCCGCTGCACCATTATTTAATCCTACAGCTGTTACCTCTATCTTTCCACCCGTGATGGTAATGCCATCGCAACTGGGGCGTTGAGTAGCGTTTCTATCCAATCCTCCGCCACCGATACCAGCACTAAGAAAGGATGTGGTCGTGATATCGCCACCCTCGATGCGAATATGGCCGCAATCGATATTTACTCCGCCGCCGATACCAGCACCAGAGCCACAGTTTTGGGAGATGCCAGTACCATTGCTGTTGGAGATGAGTTTGCCCGTAGAGCCCTGGATGGTGAGGGTCTTGCCCTTGGGGATATGGATACCGGGATAATCCTTATAGAATCCCCTTACCGTGTTTGTCGTGCCATCGGCCAGGATGATGGTGGCGTCGCCAATGCAATTGAGGCCTGCCCACAAGTATTTCGGTAGGTTCTCGTTCATGCTGTTTAACAAATCCAACAAACCTTGGGGGTCGGTTTGCATCATGGTCTGCCAGTCTTCAATATCATATATCGTGTATTTAGGGGGGTCAAAGCCGTCGATGGTCGCATTGTTGAGCGTCACCGTCGCACCGTCGGCAATCGAGATCTTATAGGGTTTCGTCGAGCCGTCCAGTGTGCCCGTGAGCACCTGGCCGTCCAGCGCCGTACAGTCGCCGGTGAGTGTGGCGAGGTCAATGTCCTGGAGATAGCACTCGAAGGCGAGGTTGTTGTAGAGTTTGCCCGCTTCGAGCGTCACGCTCTTGCTGAAGACGTATGTCTGCGAGGCGTTGGCGGCGGTAATCCTCACCCTCTTGCTGCTCACGGGCAGCATGGCGACGTAGATGCCTGTGGTGCCGAACGTGCCCGACGAGGGCGTGACGGTGTAGGTCTGCGTGCCATCGGTGACGGTGAGCGTCGAAATGGCGTTGATGGCCACACCGCTGAACTTCGGCGTGAACTTACCGATGAGCACGCGGTTGGTGAAGTTGATGGTGGCCGTAGTGCCGCAGATCGTGCCATCGGTCTTGAGCGTCGCCGTGGCAGTGGCCGCGTCGAAGTTCGCGCTGATGTCGGCGATGGTGCCGTGCTGCGTGGCCAACTTCGCGGCATCGATGTCGTCGCCCGTGGCGTTCGTCAGCGTGGCGGGATAGACGAACTTCACCTCCGTATCGTCTTTTGCATCGGTGAGCGTGGCACTGATGATGGCCTTGCCTTCATTGACCTCATCTACGTTGGCAGTGGCTGTGCCGTAACTGTTGTTGGTCTTTTGGTAATATACTGCGATTTTTTCGTTCACCACCCATGTCGTCACACCGTCGGCATCCACCGAGCGCGTCGCCGGACTCTTGGCCTCGACCGAGGCGGTGAAAGTCATGTCGCCCGTTTGGGTCGTCTGTCCTGTCGGGATCTCGATGGTTGCATCGTCTATGGAGCAGCCGCTGATCAATATGCCTACCATCAGCAGGAACACAGCAAGGAGTATCTCATTTCTCTTCATAGTCGTCTGTCGTTTTTTAGGGGGGTCATGATGCAAATGGGTTCACATTCGTCGGGACATAGTTGTCCCTGTCGCCGCTGCTTCCGCAGAGTATCATTGTGTGGCGGCCCTGCAGTTTATACACCTGCATCGCAGGCTTCACGTACTTCAGTCTGTTGTTTTTAGTTGTCATATCTTAATGGTTTGGCTATTTCGCTGCAAAAATAATAATTTAAAAGCAAACTGCCAAACTATTCCACAACAATTTTAGAACAGCCAGACCAGCCATGGGGACAGGCACCTGGGGCATAGTGTAGTCATGGGGACAGGCACCTGGGGCATCTGGCGGCGAGTGCCATCAGCGTGGCGAGAGCCAGTGTCTGTAGTCTGTTTGCAAGCATATACGGCTGCAAAGGTAGTGATTATTTTCCATATCGCCAAGCAATGGGCGAAAATCTTCGTCGCCCGATGACCGATAATTGTTGTCCGTCCGTAAATTATTGCTGAAAAGTTTGGTGGTTATCCAATTATATAGTACCTTTGCACCCAAAATAATAATTATTATCAAATTCAATTAATAGTCAATCAAAAGCAACATGGAAGAAATCAAGAAAAAGTATGAGAAGCCTACGATGCAGGTCTTCGAGTTGAAACAACAACAGCAGTTGCTGCAAGTAAGCGGGCTAGATCCGTTCAATAATGGCGGTGATCCGTTGAATTCGTAAATTAACATGTTGAACCTTTAAAAGAAATGAATACAATGAATACTTTCAGATTATTCAGCATGGCAGCACTGGCCCTCTTGATGGCCGCCTGCAGCAGCGATGACAATGTAATTGAGCAGCAGCCCGCTCAGCAGCCGGGTAAAATGCACTTCACCGCCACCATCGAAGCACCCAATAGCGGTGCCACCACCCGCACGGTATATTCCGAGAGCGGAACAAGCATCAACGTGGCATGGAAGGTGGGTGATGAGATTGCCCTGATTCATGGTGGTAAGAAAGATGTGGTTACGGTTGGAACTCCCAATCCCGATGGCTCTGCCCCTATCAGTGGTGACATCACCGTGGGAACTGACAATGAAGATGTGGTGCTGGCCTATCCGGCTGCCGCCGTTTCTTCGGCTACGCCCTATGGTACGTTTCCTTTTACGCCAGACCCCACCTGTTGGGATAAAGCCCACGCCCAAGACGGTACGCTGGAATTTATTCAGAACAACATCGACTTCCGAATGGGCTCTGGTAAACTCGCTGTCAGTGGAGACCCTGCCACGGCTTCGCTCAAGGCCAACGTATCCATGCCCAGCATGATTTCCATCTGGAAGCTCACGCTGCAGGACAATACATCAGCAGCCCTCTCGGCCACCACAGTAACGGTTAAAGCCAATGGTGAACTTGTGGCTGGAGCAACGAGTACAGCCAAGAGTGCTTATTACCTCTGCATGGTTCCCTCATTTATACCCGCAGGCGACCTGGTTATCGAGGCTACTGTAGGCTCTGATACCTACACTTATACGAAGGCTGGTGGTGTCAGCCTCACGGCAGGCCTTTTCTACCAGAGCCCAGTGACGATGTACAAGCGCGATGTTGATCTCAGCAGCCTCAGTGCTGACTTCACAGCAAAAAGCGGACAGGTACTTTCGGGAAATCTGTCTAACAACGTGAAGATTTCGATTGCGGATGGCGCCACGGTGACGCTCGCTGGCGTGAACATTAATGGTAGTGGTACATGGATGGACAAGGACTGGGCGGGCATTACCTGCGAGGGCGACGCCACCATCATCCTGGCCGACGGAACAACGAACATCGTGAAGGGATTCATTGCCGGACGCCCTGGCATCCAGGCTGGCACGACGGGAACAACGCTCACCATCAAGGGTAACACTGGCTCGCTCGAGGCTAGTTCTTCTGGTAACTTTTCTAGTGGCATTGGTGGCGCTGGTATGACACCTTGTGGTAACATTGAGATTCAGGGAGGAATTATCACCGCTACGGGTACAGAGAGTGGCACTGGTATCGGTAGTGGCTTTGGATCCACCTGCGGTACCATCACCATCAGTGGCGGCACCGTTACTGCCACGGGCGGACAATATGGTGCCGGTATCGGTAGTGTCGGGACTCCTTCTTATCCTGGCACTTGTGGCAATATTTCCATCACAGGTGGCACAGTCACAGCAACTGGCGGTGAATTTGCCGCTGGCATTGGCTCAGGGTATGATAGTAATTGCGGTGATATCACCATTGCAAGCACTGTGATTAGCGTGACGGCCACAAAAGGTGGAAGCAGTTCCCACAGTATCGGCGCTGGTTATGGCAGCGACGGCATTTGTGGCTCGGTGACGATCGAGGATCCGTCGAAGGTGACGCAGAATTAACCCTCAAACACTCGGGGACAGGTCTTTGATCTGTTTTCAAAGTTGAGAATATGAAACGGAAGTCAAAACGGCTTCCGTTTCTTTTCGTCAAACACCCTACATGTTTGCGAAAATACTCAAAGCTAGTCATGGGGACAGGTACCTGGGGCGTGCGGAATAAGGTAGTCATGGGGACAGGCACCTGGGTACGGGTGCCTGTCTTCATTTGTTGTCGTGTCACGCCGGGGTCAGGATACATTGTGATATGTCACAGAGTATCCTGACCCCGCTGTGCCCCGCTGTGCCCTCAGCGGCCACCAGCGGCAACAATTCCATTCCAGAATTTCGTATCTTTGTAGTGTGTTTAACTGACAAAGAAACGAAAAATGGAAAAACAGAACTTTATGCTTTCTCCTCATTTCAGCTATGAGGAGATGACGCGCTCGGCATGGGCCGAAGAGCACGGTGTGGACAACACGCCCGACGAACTGCAACTGGCGGGACTGATCAACCTCTGTTGGACGCTGGGCGAACCCCTGCGCGAGGTGTTCGGGCCGATCCGCGTGAACAGCGGCTTCCGGTCGCCCGAGGTGAACGAGGGCGTCGGCGGGGTCGGCAATTCCAAGCACCTCAGCGGCGAGGCCATGGACATCCACCTGCCATCGAAGGAGATCGGCAAGGAGTACTTCCGCTTCATCCTGAAGAACATCGACTTCGACCAGCTGCTCTTCGAGTACAACCGTCACGGCGGGATGTGGATCCACTGCTCCGTGTGCCTCGACCCCAGACAGAACCGTCACCAGGCGTTCAGGAATTATCGCGTATGTAACAGTAGGGGTTAGAGAGATGATTTGCAAGAACTGTCAGCAGGATCTGCCCGAGGAGCACTTCGAGCTCTACCCTACGGGTACGCGGCGGCGCATCTGCCGCCACTGCCACTATGTGCTCCACATGCACAAGGGCCGTCTGAAGTGGGTGATGCGCCAGCGCGCCCGTGCACTGAATTTAGGTTTATCCTGAGTCTGGGATTTTCGGGAAACGTACCGATTTTTTTTGTACCTTTGCCATTGCAAACAAGTAGCAATGGCGAGTGAAGGCTGCGGCTTAGCATAGCTCGAGCGAGCTCGGCTCTGCATTCACCTTGCACTTCACTTGCAGCCTATGTTTAACTTTTTAAAAGATCAATCATTATGTTAGAACTGAACATTCATCAGGACACCCGTCAGAACTCCCCCACTCAGGGAAAGTACTACGCCCGCGTAGAGTACAAGCAGACGCTGGGCATCGACGAGATGGCCAAGCACATGGCCGAGCACAACACCCCGTTCTCAGAGGGTACCATCGCCGGCATCCTGAAGGACTTCGTGAAGTGTACCCGCGAGCAGTGCCTGAACGGTAACACCGTGAAGATCAACGATCTCGCCATCTTCAAGTGCTCCGTGGAGGCCAATGGTATGACGCTGGCTGAGGACTACAAGATCAGCTGCGGCCTCGGCGGCATCCCCAAGAACGGCCCCGACGGCACCGGAGCCCCCGACTTCACCAAGCAGGCCCAGTACGCCGTGAAGAGCGCCAAACTGCTCGCACAGGCCACGGGCGAGTTCACCCGCGCAGAACTCAACGATGATGCCTCCTTCCGCTGGACGAAGGCCGCCTCGCAGAAGATCGACGCGATCATCGACCCAGAGCCCAGCAACGGCGATTAGGCTAATCTAACAGAGGGACGGTTCTTTTGTTAGACAACAGATCCGCCTCCATGGGTCTAACAAAAGAACCGTCCCTGCTGTTAGCCCGTCCCACCGAAAAAACGTTGAATCATGAACAAACAACGCATTGTTGAGATTGCGGTGAAGGTGATAGTAGCCGCGCTCACAGCCTTCTTGACGGCCATCACGACCACGAGTTGCATGGGCCAAGGTCCCATCAACCTCTAAACAAAAGAGCTCACTGGGGACGGTTCTCAGTGAGCTCTTGCCCTTGTTTTAGGGGTTACGGCGCTGGATAGACGATTTCGTTCTGAGTGAGATAGGTGTCGCCTTCGCTCTGGTAGTTAGAGCCGTCCCAATATACCGTGCCGCCGATGGTCACCGTGCCGCAGGTGCCGTTAGATCCTTTGCCGATACTGCAGTCTGCCCCATTCTTACTGGCAGTCACTTTGGTCACGGTGTCATAGATGGTGATGGCACCGCAGGTTGAGGTGCCCCCAAAGGCATATCCACTACCGATGCCCGCACCACTGCCGCCTGTGGCCGTTACGTTGCCGCCGCTGATGGTGATGGTGCCGCAGGAGCCGTTATAGCCGCTGCCGATGCCCGCACCGTCGTCGCCCGTGGCCGTTACGTTGCCGCCGCTGATGGTGATGGTGACGCACGAGCCATTCTCTCCGCTGCCGATGCCCGCGCCTTCGCCGCCTGTGGCCGTTACGTTGCCACCGCTGATGGTGATGGTGCCGCAGGAGCCGTTATAGCCGCTGCCGATGCCCGCGCCTTCGCCGCCTGTGGCATTTACGTTGCCGCCACGGATTTCGATGGTGCCGCATGAATGACCTTCATCACCACCACCGATGCCGGCAGAGTAGCCAGCGCCAGTAGCCGTGATGTCACCACCTTCGATGATGATATTGCCACAATTGTCATTATTGCCGCCACCAATGCCAGCTGCGTTAGAGTAGCTGGCGTCTGCGATGAGTTTGCCGCTGCCGCGGATGGTGAGCGTCTTGCCGTCGGGTACTAAAATAGCCGGTTTGTAGTAAGAACCATTTTTCACTTTGTTCGTGCCGCAGAGGATGATGGTGGCGTCGCCCAGGCACTCGATGCCAGATTTTTGATCATTGTTGACTTCTTTAACATTCGTGATGTCCACACCGTTGAGAATCACCGTGGCACCGTCAGGAATCTTCACGTTCCAGTTCTGCTTTACGTCACCAGCGCCAAACACGCCCGTCAACATCTCGCCATTCTGCGCCTCATAGGAATCAGTCTTAGTAGAGAGATCTGTGCCACTAACGAATGCCTCACCATTCCACATGCGGCTGACGTTATAGATCTTCTTCTCGAGTGTCCGCGTGCCGAGGGGGATAACATAATCTGGGTTAGTAAAATCTTTGAGTGTGATACTATATGGTTTTTCTTCGCCCCAGCCGTCCTCATAAAAGTCAGCAACAAATTGTGCAATGCCGGCACCATCAGTCGTAACTTTCCCTGGAGTTCGACATCCATACTGATCACCAATATCAACACTATAATTTGTATTGGGAAGAAGTCCACTGATAACACAGTTAAAGATAGCCGTTTGGTCAGGAGAAGACAACTCGAAGCGATGGTTATCTTTATCGTAAGTATTTGCCATGACCTCGAGACGGCTGGTCAAAAATTCATCTATGTCGGAAGCCAGATACGAAGAATTGTTAAAATGATACCAGAAACTGCTGCAAAAATCTGCTTCTGTTGGATCGTCTTCCACTTTAAAAGTGGCTTCGGAACCGGCATGTACCAGCTGGGCAAAGACACCCTCGGGAGGTACCCCCGGTTGAAAATAATACGTGGGTTCCTCACAAAACTCCGCACAATCCTCCAGCGGGTCTTCATGGGTGAAGACGTGATCCGTTTCTACATATTTGCTTTGGTCTGGATCCCATTCGTATGTAGTGAGGTCGCCGGTAAACGATGCGCTCATACCATTTGTGATGGAAGCAGGGTCGATCTCAAGCATGCCAGCCATGAAGGATGGATATAATTGATAGTTCATATCATCATCAACAAGACCATACATGGCATATACATATAACTTGTCGCCCTCGGTGAATTTCAGCGTGCGGATGGCCTTGCCGTTAGCGTCGGTCTGTGTGGCATCTATCTCGCTGCGCGTCGTGGCGTCGTCAGCGATACTCGCACCCACGGTAATGTGAACCTTCTGTGCATTCTGCGGCCCGGCGGGGGCGTCAGTGAGGGAGTCTTCATTAGTACAAGCGACAAAACCCATCACGAGGACTGCGGCCCCAACCAGCCAGCCCCATTTGTTAGTCTTTACATGTTTCATCTTAGATGTCCTCCTGATAATAAGTTACGTCTAATTCTGTACTAGTCTGCAGCAACTGCGACTGTTGCCTCATCTCATACACCCGCATCGCAGGTTTCTCATACTTGTTTTTCTTCATTGTCATAATTTATTGGTTTTTAGTTGATTATTTCTTGAGCTCATTGGGGACGGTTCTCTCTGAGTCCTGTTGCGAGGACTCAGAGAGAACCGTCCCCATTGAGCTATGCCAGTTTATTCTCGTCAGTGCCGATGGCCGGGACGTAGCCCCATTGGTCGGGGTCGCTGCCAGCGAGTATCACTGACTTCTGTTTCAGTTCATAGACCTTCATCGAAGGTTTTTCGTATCTCTTTTTCATCTTACTACCTCCTTTCTTCCATTGTGAATATAGATGCCCTTTGCCAAGGGACGGCCTGAGAGTCTGCGACCGTCGAGCGAGTACCACCCTGCGCCAGCCTCATTATCCATTATCCATTTTCCATTATCCATTGAATAGATTCCCGTCGTACTTCCCGCCGACTGCCACACGATGTCGATCACGTCGGGCAGCGTCTCGATGTCGGCGCGTGTCATGCGGCGGGCTGTGGCCGTCTGTGTGCCCGTCAGATCGCCGTTGTATTCCAGATAGCAACTGAACGGCCTCAGGTATGTCTCGCGGCGGGCGCGGACGAACTGGCCCGTGGTCTGCCCGTCATTGTCCTCAGCCATGAAGCCGTATATCTTGCCCTGCGTCACCTCGTCACTCGTGGCCTCCCATGTCTTCTGCTCATACGTGCCGTGGAAGGTGAAGTCCGCCGTGGCATCCACCGTCTTCGGGTCAGCACCGATATTGATTTCTACATTCTCAAACGTGATGCTTGTCAGGTCATTCGTCGCCTCAAAGATATACGGCGTGTTTGCCGTCAGGCCACTGGTGCGCTGTGTCATCACCGCCTTACCGTCTTCTATACCCGTAAACTCCCAAACCTTGCCTTTCGTCAGTATCGCACCCGGGTTGAACGGCAGACAGATAGTCTGCTTCTTCCCTTTAGGGAACGTCCTGGTCAACCGCACGTTCTTCGTCTGCCCATCCACTTCGCTCAGCACACTCACATCATTCACATCGGAGAGGGTGATCACACTGCCATACTTGGGATACAATGTCCTGTCTGAACTCATATTAATCGTTTCGCCACCCTCATATACGACAAGTCCCGTTGCTGATTCAGCCCAGCCCAGGAATGAATCGTCATCAAGGGTGGGCAGCGTGACGGAAGGGGCAAAACAAACATCATCGCCATTGCTCAACTTCAGAGTAAGATAGTCCCCCCCTGCACCGGGAATCGGTATATCAGCGTTGTAATTCCGGGTTACACTTTTCTCACGATTATCACCTTTACCCCGAGCATCATTCAGAGATGCACTATCCATAATATCCATAACATAGGCTGAGAATGGGGGGATATTGTCAGGTTCTTCTTTATAATTAAACCCGATACCCTCATGATATTCAAGCAAATATATCTTATTTTCTCCTCTACCATTATAAGTAGTCCTCATACAGTATGGTTCACTGTAAATCGTTTTAGATTCAGAAGAATAAACCAATACATCTTCGGCTGTAATAACCAGAGAATTTCCGAGAAACTCATTTACGCCATAAGAATCATTAGGGAAGGCAAGGATATACGACTGGTTTGCCTCAAATTTCGGTTCTTCCAAGTCGGCAAATTGAAGTACAAAATTATCTGAGCCGGTGAACCGCCTTGCGAAGTACTTACCTGTCTCCTGGGTTTCATTCGTGAAGGGTTCTACTTCCGGAACGCCATCAAAAGGAATTGCCAGTGAAGTCCATAATTGGCATGGAGGATAATCCATATTGAGGTCAGACTTATCCTCGAACCTTCTTTTGGTGGCCTTATCAACAAAATTGAATGTGAACTCCACTTCCTCTGCTTCGAATGGATCACCCACATAGGTGTAGGGTTCGTTATTAGTCAAAACGATTTTCTTGGCGTTGCCGTTTGAAACCACATTATCTAAATTGGCCCAGTCTTCAGGAATCTGATCTTCAAAGACCGCAATGGTGTTTTGATGATTATAATCATCAAAAAGGGTCTCAAGGTCTGCCTTTGACGAGACGCTTGTTTCAATAACATCTTCCCCTGGTATATATAATGTTACCTCGTACTCTTCTTGTGCATTCGCACCGATGGAAAATGATGCCAAACAACTGAGTAATAATAATCTGGTTAGTTTCATATCGCTTTATTGGTGATTAATTATTCTGGCTGCAAAATTATGAATTATTTTTGAAAGCGCCACGTTTTTGCATAAATATTTGGAAGTTTGACGACTATTTCGTATATTTGCGGCGAAATAATTAATCACCAACAAGATATGAAGACTAAGCCTATCAACAGAACCATTTTCCAGCGGGCGGCGATGACGCTGTTGCTTGCCCTGATGACCACCGCTACGGCGTGGGCGCAAGGCTACGACATCAGCCAGTGTACCGTCAGCAACTTCCCGAGAGTGATCTTGCATGATCTGTGGCATAGTGGGGGTGATCAATATAAATATAATGCTTATAGACATTTTGTCGTGACATCTCCCGACGGCAACACAGAACTTACACGTGGTACTGACTATACCGTGCAAGTAGAACTGTCAAACGACACGCGCGTGGATCCGTATTCTTACCCCTCCCCTTTCTACTATAATGATAATTTTACCAAGCCGGAGGAAGAAACCACGTGGAAGAAAACTGTGTTAAACGAGAAACTCATCATTACTGGCAAATCACCCAGCACAGGTGAGTTGGTCATTCCCTACCGCAAATTCTTCCTTGAATGGGAAGATCTCCGTACTTATTCTGGCAATACCGCCCGCATGTACACGTATATCATCCGTACCGCCGATGAATTCGACCTGCTGGCAGAAGCCGTGAACGGGGGCTTGAACCTGGAACCTACAGGTGTAGAAGGGGGCGAGGGCTATAAAACGTATGGTTTCATCCTTGGTGCCGACCTCGACTATACCAACAGACCGCTGAAGTTTGACAACGACGGCGACGGCACGCCCGAGAGCAACTTCGTGCCCATCGGCACCGCCGAGCACCCCTTCAACGGCATCTTGCGCTGCCACGACAATATCTACCACCACATATATGTTACCTACCCTGATGACATCCAGCCTGACGAAAGGTACTCTGGGACGACATCCGAACTCGCCTGGCACTCCATCCGTGGCATCCGCTGCACGACGAAGAACGCTCCCGCCGGACTCTTCGGCAACAATGCGGGCACAGTGCTCGACGTGACGCTGAAGGACTGTCAGTTCTCTGCTACGGGCACCGGCGCAGTGGGCGGCATTGCTGCCCTGAATAGTGGCACCGTGGAGCGCTGCTTAGTCAGCGGCACCACCGTCAGCGGCATCACTACGGGTGCCATCGTCTGTACGAACAGCGGCACCATCGACCGTAACTACTACACTGGCTGCACCGTGGGCGGCCCGGCGTATGCTGACAACATAGGCACCGGTGAGGGTGACGTAGCCGGAGCCCGCCGCGACGTGGGTCTCACCATCCCCGTGAGCCTTGCACTGGCCGAGGGCACTACTAACGGTTTGACCACAGGCGATGGCGACTTCTATGGCGGCGTAGGCGAAACACTGACCTTTGACGAGTTGACCGACGATGCCTATACCGTCACAGGCCCCGCCACCCTGACACCCGGCGATGGCTTCACCTATACGCTGGCCATCAATGCCGATGCCTCCAGCGAGATCACCGTCACCCCTGCCAACCACTTCGGCACCACCGACGGAGCCGACGGCAGTGTAGAACATCCCTACATCATCACCACCCCCGAGGGTCTCGAACACCTGGCACGGCTCGTGAACAGCGATGACACCGATGACAAGACCGCGCGCTACAAGTTCTGTGGCAAGTACTTCCGACTCGGCAACGACATTAACTACGACCCCGACGTGCTGACCGTTGACCTTGACAATGACGGCTTCAACGACAGCAACCATACGCCCATCGGCGACTGTTATATTGACAACATGGGCGACCCTATTCCCCAATCCGTGTTCCTGGGCACCTTCGACGGCTGCGGTCATACCATCAGCGGCATCCGTATCAACAATCCCAACGGCAGTTTAATGGGTATCTTCGGCAATCTCGGTAAAGGAATCTATAGTGATTTCGGAGGTTATATCGGCACAGTAGAGAACCTCACTGTCAGCAATACCAGCATCACAGGTAAAGCCTATCTCGGCGGTATCGTGGGCTATTTTGATGGCAGTGCCATCACCAATTGTCACGCTACCAACAGCGTCACCATTAGCAGTTGTGGAAATTCTTGCGGCGGCATCGTGGGTGGTGCCGAGCGCGGCACCATCAGTTATTGCACCAGTTCTGCAACTATCAACTCTGCCGACGGTGATCAGTGTGGTTTGGGTGGCATTGCAGGCGAAATCTATCCCATCCGTTCCATTCTTAGCCATAACACCGTCATCGGTGCCATTGTGGGCGCAAGCGGTAACCATGCCTGTGGTGCCATCGTGGGTAACGCCCTTCTGAAATCTACACTTAGAGACTACACATTCTACCACAACTACTATTCTAACTGCACCGTTGCGGGCTCTAACGCTACAGGCCAAGGCTATAATTATCAGGAGAAAATATCGGGGAATTATACCTTTATTGCTGGTGACATAACAACTAACGACGGCATTGTGCCCGCCACTATCCTCCAAGACAGCGGAACGGACAATTCTGGCACCATCAACAGTGCCTCTGGAGTGCAGCAGGACTTCACCCTCTTCGACCGCCAACTTTATCTTGACGGCGACTGGAACACGCTGTGCCTGCCGTTCGCTGTGGGCGATGCCAATGCCGAGGACGGCCACCACTTCGACGACACACCGTTGGAGGGGGCCACGGTGATGGAAATGGACGGCACAACATCAAACTTGACCGACGGCACGCTGACGCTGAACTTCGTCCCCGTGAACAGCATCGAGGCCGGCAAACCCTACATCGTGAAGTGGACACCCGCCCTCACTATTAAGACCGACGACGACTGGACGACGTTTGCAGCAAACGTCAGCGGCGGCGAGTCGTATGCCGGCAAGGTGGTACGCTTGGAAGGCGACATCAACGTCTCGACGCCCGTAGGCACCGAGGAGCACCCCTTCAGCGGCACCTTCGACGGCAACGGCCACACACTGACGCTCAGCATCAGCGATGCCGACGTGGCAGCCCCGTTCAGTTACATCAGCGGTGCCACCATCCTGAGCGTCAAGTCCAAGGGCACAGTGAGCGGCACCAGCATTGAATCCGGTCTCGTGGGGATCACGGTCAGCGGCAGCACCAACTACATCACGGCATGCGAGGTGGCACTCAGCGAAGGCAGCCACATCGTGGGCAATGGCAAAAATGCCAATAACATCGTTAACGACTGCCTGTACGGAATCTCTGGCTACAACGCAGACAACGGCTGCATGTACGGAAACTGCGAAGAAAACGGCTGGCACTCACTGTTAAACTCTCTTGCCGTCGATGTTAAGCGATTCGGGAGACAGAATGTCATATTGCTGGCAGGAACCGGTTCTGGCAATAAAAATGTGGCCAACTGCTACTATCAGAACCTGAAAAATAATGACAATTGGTACACCGATGCCACCGACTGGAGCAACGCCGGCCTGACCTATGCGCTGGGCGACGGCTGGCAGGTGAGCGGTGGGCGCGTGGTGCCCAAGAAGGTGAATGCCAGCATCGAAAGCCCGAGGTTCAGCGGCGTGACCGTCACGGCCACCGAGCCGATACCCGTTGAGTTTACAGGCGGAAAGTTCGTGGGCAACTACGATGACTTTGCCATCGATGCGGGTAACATCGACAAGATTATCTACCTCGGCTCGGAGAACGTCATCGGCTACGCCTCGGCAGCAAGGACGCTGCGGCCCTTCCGCGCGCACTTCGTGGTGCCGACCACCAGCGGTGCAAGGGCGATGACCAGGACGGTGGTGAACTTCGGCGACGGAGAGACCACTGGGATCGATGCTTCGCATCTAATGGACAATGGAAAATGGACAATGGATAATAAGGCTGGCGCAGGGTGGTACTCGCTCGACGGTCGCCGACTCGAAGGGAAGCCCTCGGCAAAGGGTGTGTATATCAGCAATGGCCGCAAGGTCGTGATTAATTAAAAGGAGGACACGACTATGACACAGATTAATAAAAAGCGTACATACGAGAAGCCATCGATAAAGGTCTATGAGTTGCAGCATCCCGTCTCACTGCTGACTGTCAGCAACACAGACGGCCCCTTCGACTGGGGCAATCCCATCGACGACCGATAAACTCAGTGGGGACGGTTCTCTCTGAGTCCTTGCAACAGGACTCAGAGAGAACCGTCCCCACTGAGTTCACTTCATCAGAATCTTCCGGACTGTGCCGTCGCTGAAACTGACGATATTGATGCCCTTCTCCAGTTGATGCCGTCTCTGGCCGGAAAGGCTGTGGATTGCCGTGATCTCCACCGAGCGACGGACTTCGGGCGCACCGACAGCCGTCGCAACGATCTGTTCCACCTTCAGGTTGTCCAACGCCAGGATACTGCCTATCAGGGCGGTGCCTTCGAAAGCGAACTCCAATTCCGCCGCAGGGGCGATCTTCAGGACGAACGGTGTCCAGACATCATCGACGGCGATCTCATAGTCATAATACTCCCATTCCTCACTGCCCTTGGGATGCCACCCCACCCTCAAGTGATTGGCCTCCAGGCGGTGCCCACCCTTGGAATTGAAGAATCCAGAGAGATGGACTTCCGTCGCCTCAGAGGCAATCGGACAGGTGAAGGCAAAGGTCGAGACGGAACTGCTGACGGCACTCTTTGCTGACAACTGATAGGTATAACTGCCATCGTAGGGCGCCGGCCTGCCCAGGATCCCATCCAGTAATCCCGAATACTTCACCCTCTCCCAGGACGACTGGGTGGAGGACAGGATCTCATAATCCTTCTGGGATTCGAAACCGTCGAAATACAGTTCCTTGCCATCAATCACGACAGGCCCCGCCTCGTGGGAATCATTATTGAGACTGATATTGCCGTCGGAAGACAACTGGATGTTGTGGAGGCCGATGCTACAGTCGGAGCCATCCCACCAGAAGGCCTTGGGCGTGGATGACGCGCTGAACTCCGTCTTATTGCCACTTCCGGGGAACGGGCACTTGTCGGAACTGATGTCGCCATAGTCCTTGGGCGAATTGCCCGGGATATCCTTCGTGGCACCGGCGCAGACCACGTAGCACTTCTGAGGATAAGAGGCGTTGATCACATTCCCGTCCACAGACGATTCTATGTCGGGATGCACATGGAAGATCAGCAGGCCCTTGCCCGGCAGGCCGTCGGTGAACTGCTGAGGATTCCTGTTCTCCAGCAGGTAGTACTCCTTGCCTTTACTGATGAGATAATAGTTGTCGCGACCCGTGTCTGAAGGCGGGATGACAGTATCCCCCTCCGGCAGGGCGCAAGGCTCTATCCAGCCATAGTTGATCCACTTGACATAGGGATTCAGGTCGGCCGGTGTGATACCGTCATTATTCCAACTGCCCGAGGCCATGATATCCCAGTCGCCCGTACCCTCATACTGACCACCATCGGTATAGTCCACGTCGTAGAAGTCCATGGCGCCTAAGGCATGGCCGATCTCGTGGCAGTGGGGGCCGATGCGGGAGATGCCCTCTCCCCTATTACCGCGCAGTTCCGAGGCGCAGGAGTAACGGTCGATGTTCAGTCCCTGGATCTGGTATGGCTCATAGAAGGTGGCCTCGTGGGCCCAGATGGCATTGGCAGGGCCACCTGCCTCCTCGCCATAGCCGGCATAGATGATATGTACATTGTCGATGAAGCCGTCGTTGTCGCCGTCGTACGCCCGCAGGTCGGTCTCCTCGGCCACCTTCTTGATGGCCTCCTCGAACAAGTCCTCCGGATGCTTGTCATTGCCGTTCAGGCCCTGGTTCTGACCGTAGTGGCTCATCCTCTGGGCAGACTGATAAGGGCCAAAGACATCACACGACAGCGCGAGCTGCTCATACGAGGCACGGTAGAAGAAGTCCCTGACACTGCCTTGTGCCTGGTCGTCGCTATAGCCGACCTGGTTGAACAGATGATCGAAGTCGGCGGTACTCTTCACCATTTTCTGGTCGGGGAATTCCATCAGGATCACCAGGATCCTGCGCTGGCCGATGACCGGCTGGCTGGGAGCCCGACGGGATATCTGACGGGTTTTCTGGCGGACCGACAGCGACCGATCCGACAGATGACGCGGTAATGACGACATGAAACCGGCCAAATCGGGGGTAGCCGCCCCTACCTGATAGGATGACGGACTGAGATGACCCGCTGCGTCGAGGACGGCATAGACCCACTCTTCACGATCGTTCTGGACGATGGTATAGCCATCATGCGTCTCCACCCGCTTGGCATGCTCGTCACCAAACAGGCGGACAGGGATCTCCTGGCCATTGATCAGCATCCTGACCTGACGGGGATATGCGGGGACGGCCTGCATCTGGGAGAGACAAGCCATCAAGAGCCATACGGCCAAAAGGATTCTTTTCATTTGCACTTGATATCTATCCGAAAAAAGAAGGAGGTCGTTTTGGCCTCCTCTTTAGATTGTTGTTATTCGACTGTACAGTCCATTGTCTTGATATGGATTACCTTGGACTTAACCGTTGTGGTCTTCGTCATCAACTTCACCCTGAATGAGAGTTCAAATCCATTGTAACCAGTGTAATTGGTCCTCAGACTTTCTACAACATTGTCGAAGACATAGACAGCCTCAGCCTTGGTATAAGCCGTCATGGTGCCCGTTGTGGCATTCAACTGACCCATCAGTGCGTTGGCATCTGCATCGCTCAAGGTTCCTCTGTCAACTACTTCAAAATTGAAATAGTAATCATTCAGCGTGCTGTCGTTTCCGCTTTCATCATCACTGTCACTACCACATGAAGTGAGACCAAAACTCATCATGGCAAACAATGCAACTGCCAGTACGTTCCATTTGCTCAGCAAATTTTTCATCATTTTTGTCATAATCAAATTTGTTTTAAAAAGTTAGTAAATATTTGTTTGTCGGCAAAGATAAGCATATTAAATCAAATTTGCAAGTTTTAATACATATTTTTTTTTATTTACCTACATTTTTTTTAATTTTGCACATTATTATCAATAAATATACGCGATTATGGCTGTTAAAATACTCAGTGTCGATGACGAGATGGATCTCGAACTGCTGTTGACACAATACTTCAGAAAGCAAATCCGCAAGGGTGAGTATGAGTTCACGTTTGCCCACAACGGGCTGGAAGCCCTGACGATGCTCTTGAAGAACAAGGACTACGACATCATCCTTTCAGATATCAATATGCCGGAGATGGACGGACTGACGCTGCTGACGAAGATCAACGAGATGCGCAACCCCGCCCTGAAATGCATCATGGTGTCGGCCTACGGTGACATGGGCAATATCCGTCAGGCGATGAACAACGGGGCCTTCGACTTCGCCACGAAGCCCATCGACCTCGACGACCTGAGCCTGACCATCGAGAAGGCCATCCAGCAGATCAAGTATATCCGTGAGATGCAGGCAGAGCACACACAACTGGAGTCGATCAAGGGTGATCTGGCTATCGCGCGCGAGATCCAGTTGGCCATCCTGCCGAGGATCTTCCCGCCCTTCCCCGAGAACGAAGACCAACTCGACATCGCCGCACAGATGACAGCGGCCAAGGATGTGGGCGGTGACTTCTACGACTTCTTCCGCATCGACGACGACCGGATCGGTTTCGTGATCGCCGATGTCAGCGGCAAGGGCATCCCCGCCGCCATCTTCATGGCCGTGAGCCGTACGCTGATCCGCGCCACGGGCATCCGCGGCGGCAGTCCTGCAGAGTGTATGAGATACGCCAACGAACTGCTGACGAAAGAGTCAGTGGATTGTATGTTCGTCACCGTGTTCTACGGCATCTATAACATCCAGACGGGTGAGATCGCCTACTGCAACGCCGGGCATAATCCCCCTTACTTCCTGAAACACGACGGAAGCGTGGAAACCCTCCCATTGTCGAAAGACCCGATGGTGGGCGCCGTGGAAGGCATCACCTACCACGAGGAGAAGGTACAGTTGGAGAAAGGCGACGCGCTCTATATGTTTACCGACGGTGTCACCGAGGCCCTGAACGCCAGTCTGGAAGAATTCGGCGAGCAGCGTCTGGAGCAGACGCTTCAGCAGGCTCACGGCAAGAACTGCCAGGAGGTGATCGACGCCGTGACCGGTGAGGTGAAGGCATTTGTAGAAGAGGCCGAGCAGAGCGACGACATCACGATGCTGGTTCTGAAACGTAAGGCGTGAATAGGAAAGAGATCATATCCTGTGCCGCCATCGGCGTGGTGCTGACAGGCTCTGTCCTGGCAGGCTTCACGGGATGGTACGGCTCGGAGAAGCGCAATGCCCAACTCCAGACGGAACTGGCAGAACTGCGGCGTCAGGAGAGGATATCGGCCGTGAAGAAAAGCGTAAGCCAACAGATGGAGGAAATCGCCAACGAACAGAAGGTCATCTCCGACGAACAGCGCGAGGAGGCCATGCAGCAGACGAAGATCGCCAACGAGTTGCGCGAACGCTCGGAAGAAGAGCGCCACAACGCCATCGTCGCCCAGCAGATCGCGATCGCCTCGGAGCGCAAGGCCCTCGACGCCCTCGACCAGGCAGAGCAGCAACGGAAGATAGCCGAGCACCAACGCATACTGGCGGAACTCTCAAAGCGCACGACTGACACACTGAGCTTTATCTCACTGGGACGTTCGCTGGGATCGATGGCGATCACGCAATACCATATCGGAAATCAGGAACTCTCTGATCTTCTGACATATGCGGCCTATCACTTCACCCGGAAATATGGCGGCGACGTGTATGACCCTTCCATCTATCAGCCCCTCTCACTGGCCAGTCAAAGCACGAGCGAATGGGATGTGCACGAAGGTGCCATCACCAACAGCAAGATGCTGACGAAAGACGGTAAGAACATCTTGACCGTAAGCAGCTATGGTGAGATACAAAGGCATCAGAAGAAAGGCGATAAGCTGGTAAGTAAAACCCTGTTCTTCGACAAGAAATACGATTTCCGCAATGTGTTTCCTGACAGGGATAAGAATATTATCTATGCCCTGAGCCGTACGGGACATCTGGTGATCAGGACCATGACCGACACCAAGATTCTGGAGATAAAGGGCATTACCAATCCCACGAAGATGTCGCCACTGGGCAAGAATACGCTCATCATCGGAGAAGATGCCATCGGGCTCTTCGACCCTGTTACGGAGAAGATCAAAGTACGCCATGTGGATTTCCACATCGTCAGTTCGGGTTCAAGCAACAAAATTCCCCTACTCTTCGACGACAAAGGCAATATGTATGAGGTAAAGAGTTTAGACGAGATCGTGGCCAGGAAATCGCCTGTAACCGGGCAGATCATCTCCTATGCCAGCAACAAACATTATAAGGTGTTTGGCATGAACGACGGCAACATCTACCTGATAAACAATAATGGTGTTGTGAAAAAGTTTATAGGCCATCGCTCACGCATCACAAAACTGAGATTCAACGGCAACAGCCTTTACTCCTCAAGTTTGGACGGTACGGTGAACATGTGGGATGCTACCAAAGACAGGACTGAACCTGTAACGCTCTATAGCGGCAACTGCTGGATTCTGCACTTCTCGTTCGACATCGGCGTGAACCACCTGTGGGTTGGCAATCAGAAGGGACATCTGGCAGAGGCCCTCGTATCTATACCCACTATGGCGGATATGGTGCAGAAGAGGCTGAAGCGCAACTTCACGCAGAGCGAATGGAACTACTATATCGGTGCTAACGTGCCCTATGAATCATTCATCAACGACGGAAAGGAGGAAAAGCCATGAAGCGACTGCTGACAGTTCTCATTCTTCACTTCTCCCTACTCGCCTCCTTCGCCCAGGGTATTCCTTTCCTGCGTAACTACCTGGCCGAGGAGTATCATGCCAATGACATCAACTTCGACGTGAAGACGGGTAAAGGAGGTAATGTATATATCGCCAACTTCGAAGGTCTGCTCCTTTACGACAACGAGGCCTGGCACGTGATCCACACCCCGGGCAACAGGCGCGTCACCGTCACCTATCTTGACAAGGACAGTGTGGTCTGGGCTGGCGGCTATAACTTCTTCGGCAGGATCAGTGCTGACCATCACGGCGAGCCTTATCTTCACAGAGCGGGACATTCAGACTCCTTCCAAGGTGAGGTGCTGGAGATATGGGAGAAAGACGACCAACTGTATTTCGTCTCCAACAACGGTAAGGTTTACGGCGTGAAAGATGACAGCGTCTTTGTCAGCAAGGTGATCAGCGACAAGCCAGTCAGCATAGGTCTCACGGACATTATCCAAACGGGCGCCATCGATGACAGAAACGAGATCGTGGTGCTGACAGACATCACCCAAGAGGAGCCTCTGGGCAATGGTATGAAGGCGCAGGTGAAGAAAGGCCACGGCATCATCATCGCCGATGAAGAAGGCCACGAACTGTATAGCATCAGCGAGAAGAACGGTCTGGCTACGAATAACGTCATGTGGGTATCATACAACGGGCACGGTGTGCTCTGGGGAGCATCCGAGAATGGCGTATTCTCGCTGGGCGTTCCTTCTGCCTACACGCATTTCGCCGATCATGAAGGATTGAAAGGCGACGTCTTTGCCATCGGGGAATATGAGCACAGGAAATATGTGGGTACCGTCAACGGTCTCTTCCGTCTGGAAGGGAGGTCGTTTGAGAACGTGAGCGGCATCAGTCATGCCTGTTGGGCACTCACCAAGAGCAGCATCGGTCTTCTGGCCGCCACGAGTAACGGTATCTACAACATCGCTTCCAACGGCTCTGTCCGACAACTCTCGACCACCAGTGCCACTGCCCTGCTCGACGACGGCACACAGTTCTATAGCGGAGAGACCGACGGCGTCTATCTGACTCAGATAGGCAATATGACGAGAAAGAAGATCTGCGAACTGGACAAGGCTACCAAAATCATCAAGGACCCTAATGGGACGATCTGGTTGCAGAGCCTGTACGGCGAAATCTGGTACAAGACTAAAAAAGACCAAGCATTCAAGCCCTATAAGAACACCTCAGAAGAGATCGTCGCCACACTGGTACAGACTGATCGTCAGGTGTTATACGTGAAGGCCGAGGACACCAGTCCCTTCCCCTATCCCCTCTTTGCCCATATAGACAAGAACGGAGTCACCTGGCTCACGGACTACGAGGGTAAGAACCTGTACAGATGGAAAAACGGCCAGCGGCTCACAGACCTTGACCAGTTGCTGTTTCCCATCAGCAAAAACACTATCCGCGCCATCTTTATGGAGGACGACGAGGTGTGGCTCGGAGGAGACCAGGGTGTGACCATCATCAAGACCGGCATGGAAGAGCCCGCCCTTCGGACCATGCCACGACTGTTGATCCGGCATATCACACTGGGCAGGGACAGTGTCATTTGGGGCGGTTTCGGCGAACTGCCTGAAACACTCCCGCCGCTGAGCAGTGACCACCGCAACCTGCGCTTCTACTTCTCGCTCGACTATGAGCCGCTGGTGGGAGAAAACCTCTACCGCCACAAGTTGAACGACGGTGAATGGAGCACTTGGGCCGATGAGCACAGCACGGAATACCTCAACCTGTCACCTGGTGACTATACATTTAAGGTACAGGCGCGCGATGCCTTCGGACGCGAGACGGAAGTCACGGAGATCAGTTTCAGCATCGACTACCCCTTCTATATGCGGTGGTATATGAACCTGCTCTACGTGATACTGGTGGGACTGATCATCACATTCATCCTACAGTGGCGCCTGCGCAAGTTGGAGAGGGACAAGCAGAGGCTGGAGAAGATCGTGGAGGAACGTACGGAAGAGGTGAGGCGCACCCATAAGGAACTGGTAAAGCAGGAGAAGATGGCCACCGTGGGTAAACTGACAAAGGGCCTCATCGACCGCATCCTGAATCCGTTGAACTATATCAACAACTTCTCAAAACTCTCGGAAGGGTTGGTGAAGGACATCGAGGCCAACATCGAGGACGAGAAGGACCACATGGACCAGGAGAACTATGAAGATACGATGGACGTGCTGGGCATGCTCACAGGCAACCTGCAGAAGGTGAGTGAACACGGCCAGAACACCACGCGCACCCTCAAGGCCATGGAGGAGATGCTGAAAGACCGTAGCGGCGGCATCATCAGGATGGATCTCTGCAGTGTGCTCCATCAGGACAAGGAAATGGTGAACACTTATTTCCAGAAGGAGATCCAGGAGCACCGGATCAACGTCACGTTCGACTACCCCGACACCCCACTCTATGTGAATGGCAATCCGGAGCTGTTGAGCAAGACGTTCATGAGTCTCTTGGGCAACAGTATCTACGCCGTTATGAAGAAAGTGAAGCTGGCGGTCTTCACCCCCGAGGTATCGCTGAAAGTATCCTCCGACAGTGAGACGGTCACCCTGTGCTTCCACGACAACGGGATCGGCATCGAAGAGACGATCATCGACAAGATCTTCGACCCCTTCTTCACCACGAAGACCACGGGCGAGGCCTCAGGAATCGGCCTTTACCTGAGCCACGACGTGATACAGAACTACGGCGGTGACATCACCGTCAAGTCTATCAAGAACGAATACACGGACTTTACTGTCACCCTACCCATTATCAAAGAATAAGAGCTTATGCAACAACAGACGGAAACGCTCAAGGAGCAATTGGAGAAACAGGAGAAACTGGCATCGCTGGGCATGCTCAGTGCGGGTATCGCCCACGAGATTCAGAACCCCCTGAACTTCGTCATCAACTTCAGCAAGATGTCGGACAAGCTCCTGAATGACTTGATGGAAATCCTGAAAGACAACATGGACAAGTTGTCTGACGACGACCGCGAAGAGGTGGAAGACATTATTGCCAACCTACAGGAGAACATGGCAAAGATCATGGAGCACGGAGATCGCGCCATCAGTATTATACAGGATATTCTGCTGATCTCACGTGGTAAGGACAATGTGTTCATCCCAACCGATATCCGGAAGATCGTGAAGGAATTCGTATGGCTCTCCTACCACGCCATGCGGGCCAAGGACAAGGGCTTCAACGTGAGCATCCATGAGCAGTATCAGGACGGGATGCCACTGGTGGAGGTGATCCCACAAGATTTGAGCCGGGCTGTGCTGAACCTGATGAACAATGCCTGTTACACCGTGTGGAAGAAGGCACAGACGGCAGGCGACGGCTATAAGCCCCAGATTTCCGTGAGTGTTGGCTTCGATGGCAGTCTTGTCAAGATCACCTTTGCCGACAACGGTGAGGGTATGAACGACGAGGTGAAGCAGCGGCTCTTCGAGAATTTCTTCACCACCAAGCCCATCGGTCAGGGCACAGGCCTTGGCATGAGCATCACACGGGACATCATCGAGAACAAACATGGAGGCAAACTCACCTTCGACTCTACGGAGGGCGAAGGCACCACCTTCATACTCACCATACCTGTCAAAAGATGAACAGAAAGAAATTCCATACAACAGTCGTAGGACTTCTGCTGACAGTACTCCCCGCCAGTGCACAGGACACCTCTCCCCGCCAGATCTACGAGCAGGCAGAAGCGGAGTACCAGATAGGAAGAATACTGGTAGCCAAAAATATGCTCGAAGGATGTGTTCACAGTCTGTCGAGTTCTAATCGCCTCAGCGGATACCGTCTGATGTCGCTCTGTTGTCTGGCACTCGATGATTTTGAGGGGGCGAGAATGTATGCTGAACTGGTACTCCAAGAAAATCCATATTATACACCTACCATAGATTATCCGCCACGATTTATCGACCTGATCAACGAAATCAAGCAGGGCACCACCATCACCACGGCCTCCAGTCAGAGTGAGAGTGTCAACGAGGCCCCTGTTCCCATCACAATCATCACAGCCGAGATGATAGAAGAATTGGGCTACAACAAGAACCTCAACCAGATTCTGGCAGCCTATGTGCCAGGAATGACCGAGGTTGTCGCCTATGACCCTGGTGAAAACCTGGCCATGCACGGGGCCTATGCCAACGACCAGGAACTGATTCTAATCATGGAGAACGGCCATCGTCTGAACAACCGTGTTAAAAATTTAGGCGTCACAGGCTATTCCATTAGCACCGAAAAGATCGACCACATCGAGGTACTCCGCGGCCCGGCCTCGTCGCTCTATGGCAATGTGGCTCTCTCGGCCGTTGTCAATATCATCACCAAGAGTGGTCGTAACATCAATGGAGGCAAGGTCCGTTATGGTTACGGCTCCTATACGACCCATAAGGCCGACTTCCTGATGGGCACGCAGTTTATGGATGCTGACATCACAGCCTGGGCATCGCTCTACAACTCCGACGGACAGATACGGCATTTCGGCGATGGCGATGGCTATTATGCCGATCTGCTGAACCCTTATTATGATTTCGGTTTTATGAAACAAACCTATGGAGGACCCGATCGGATTTACGTGGGCAGTTACAGGGGCACCCCATCCTACGACTTTGGTATCACCTTCAAGTTGAAGGGACTTAACCTGATGTTCAGCCGGAAAAACACAAAAAAACTCTATCAGACCAGTAATGATAGTGGCTATGACTATAGCCTTTATCCTACCATCAACGGCATCAATCCCGGCTATGGCACCGAAGAGACGCATGCCGAGTTGGCCTATTTCCGTCAGTTGGGCAGGATCTCTCTCAATGCCTCTCTTTACGGCGACTGGTACTCCATCAGTGAATATGAAGTGAATCATGATTATATCATGACCGAAAGTCCGGCCTATGACGATGAAGGTAACGATGTTTATGATGCCAACGGACAACTGGTTATCGATACAGTAGAGATCGTGGGTGAGTCTTCCTACCAGAATTACAAGGAAACCGCATTGGGTGGATCGGTCAAACTGGTCACTGACTATCGTCTCGGTACGATGAAAGGAAGTCTCCTGATCGGTAGCCAGTACGAGCATTTCTCCCTCCATTCCCGTTTTTTCTTTACTGGAACCAACTTTGAAAGTATAGATTTCGGAAGGTTCAACTATGAAGACGCCATCAGTAAGGGTAAGGAAGATAACCTCTCTTTCTTCTTGCAGGACAAGCACCACCTTCTGCCCGAACTGATTATGAATGTAGGTCTGCGCTACGACCTGAAATACCGAAAGGAAGATAATGTGACAGCCCTGTCGCCCCGCTTGGCACTTATGTATGTCCCCAACGACCGGTTCAGCCTGAAACTTTCTTATTCAGAGGCCTTCGCCGACCTGGCATTCTTTTACCGTTATCTGTTCGACGACATCTACGAAACGAATCCTCTTCGTCTTTCGTCGTTTCAGGTGTCGGCCATGGGAAGAATCGTCCCGCTGCACCTGGATTATGAGGTGAACGTGTTCTATAATAAGTACACCAACCTCATGCGCTGGAATACAAGGAACGAAGATTATCAAGATGAAGATGCCATCAAGAACCAGGGCAATCTTAGGAATATGGGCGTGGAAGCCACGGCCCGATACGTCCATCAGCGCCTCTCCAGTTATCTCTCTGCTTACTACTGTCATGACATCAGTAGTGAGTACTATTATTATAACAAGAATGAGAAGAAGGTGGCTGGCGTGCCCCATTTCACGCTGAACCTCCACGGAGCCTATAAACTCTTACAGACAGCCAACCACAAGCTCAAGTTCTATGGTCACGCCTCTTATGAAGGTCGAAAGCTGAACTATACCAACAAGGAAGCCGACGACTTCTATGTGGATGGAACGATGCTTTTCGACCTCGGTATGAAGTACGGCTACCGCAACCACCTGCAATTGTCGCTCGACTGCGAGAACATCCTGAACACCGATCGTTATCTCTGTGGTTCCAATCTGAGAAAGCAACCTATGTTCCAGCGAGGCCGCACGTTGATGGCTTCAATATCTTATCAATTCTGACATAAAACAAGGAAAATAGCAGAATTTAATAAGATTTTGCTATTTAGACTTTGCATTTTGCGGAAAATTGATTACCTTTGCAGCTGTTTTAAAACAAATCGCTCAGGATGGAAGCTTTTTTCAGGACGCACAGATACCTTGTCGAGCATACCAACGCACCAGTGCGACGCACCCTTATGGATGAGATCAACTGGAGTGATCGCATGATCGGTATCAAGGGAACGCGCGGCGTCGGAAAGACCACCTTCCTCCTGCAGTATGCCAAAGAGAACTTTGATATACAAGACAAGCAGTGCCTGTATATCAACATGAACAACTTTTACTTCCAGGGCCACGGCATCTCTGAGTTTGCGGGCAATTTCTATAAGCGCGGCGGGCGCGTGCTGCTCATCGACCAGGTGTTCAAACAGCCAGACTGGAGTTCGGAACTCCGCAAGTGCTACGACCTCTACCCCAACCTGAAGATCGTGTTCACAGGCAGCAGCGTGATGCGCCTGAAGGATGAGAATCCCGAACTCAACGGCATCGTACAGTCCTACAACCTGCGTGGTTTCTCCTTCCGCGAGTTCATCAACCTGCAGACGGGCAATACCTTCCATCCTTACACCTTAGAGGAAATCCTGAAGGATCATGAGCGCATCATCAAGCAGATCCTGCCGAAGGTGTCGCCCAACCGCTATTTCCAGGACTATATCCATCACGGCTTCTATCCCTTCTTCCAGGAGCACCGCAACTATAGCGAGAACCTGCTGAAGACGATGAACATGATGACGGAGGTGGATATCCTGCTCATCAAGCAGATAGAACTGAAGTATCTGACGAAGATCAAGAAACTGTTCTACCAAATTGCCGAGGAAGGTCCAGCTAAGGCTCCCAACGTAAGTAAGTTGGCGCAGGACATTGAGACCAGTCGTGCCACGGTGATGAACTACATCAAGTACCTCACCGACGCCCGTCTGCTGAACCTCATCTACCCCATTGGACAGGATTTCCCCAAGAAGCCCGCGAAGATCCTGCTCCACAACTCCAACCTCATGTACGCCATCTATCCCATCAAGGTAGAAAAGCAGGAGGCCATGGAGACCTTCTTCGTCAACTCGATGTGGAAAGACCACAAGGTGAATACGGGCAACCGCGACTGCAGTTTCATCGTTGACGAGAAACTCAAGTTCCGTATCATGGACGCCAAGATGCCAGGTAAGCAGCGATATGCGCCAGATGTCATCTATGCCCGCTATAACACGGAGATCGGCAAGGACAATCAGATACCGCTCTGGCTGTTGGGATTCCTGTATTAAAGGTAAAAAGGTAAAAAATATAATTAAACAAATACATAGTTAGTAATTCATTTTATATTTTACAAAAATGGCTAAAGAAAAGAAATTTATCACCTGTGATGGTAACGAGGCTGCGGCTCATGTGAGCTATATGTTCTCGGAGGTAGCTGCTATCTACCCCATCACCCCGTCATCTCCCATGGCGGAGCATGTTGACGAGTGGGCTGCCCGTGGTCGTAAGAACCTCTGGGGCCAGAACGTCTCTGTTCAGGAAATGCAGTCTGAGGCTGGTGCTGCCGGTGCCGTTCACGGTTCGCTGCAGGCTGGTGCCCTCACCACCACATTTACCGCTTCTCAGGGTCTGTTGTTAATGATCCCTAACATGTACAAGATTGCCGGTGAGCTGATTCCTTGCGTATTCGACGTTTCTGCCCGTACGCTGGCTTCTCACTCGCTGTGTATCTTCGGTGACCATCAGGACGTGATGGCTTGCCGTCAGACTGGTTTCGCTATGCTCTGCGAGGGTTCTGTACAGGAGGTGATGGATATGACTGCCGCTGCTCACCTGGCTTCTCTCGAGACCTGCGTTCCCTTCGTTAACTTCTTCGACGGCTTCCGCACCTCTCACGAGTATCACAAGATCGAGCTGCTCGACCAGGAGGATGTTCGTCCTCTCGTTAAGGAAGAGTACATCAAGCGTTTCCGCGATCGTGCTATGAGCCCAGAGCGTCCTATCACCCGTGGTACTGCTGAGAACCCCGAGACCTTCTTCACACACCGTGAGGCTTGCAATCCCTACTACGATGCAGTTCCCGAGGTGGTTGAGAAGTATCTGGGCGAGCTCTCTAAGATTACCGGTCGTGAGTATCACCTCTTCTCTTACTATGGAGCCGAGGATGCTGACCGCATGATCATCCTGATGGGTTCTGCTACCGATGCAGCCCGTGAGGCCATTGACTACCTGAACGGTCAGGGTCAGAAGGTGGGTATGATCAGTGTTCACCTCTATCGTCCGTTCTCTGTCAAGCATCTGCTGGCCAGCGTGCCCAAGAGCGTGAAGAAGATTGCCGTTCTGGATCGCACGAAGGAGCCCGGTGCTAACGGTGAGCCTCTGTACCTCGACGTGAAGGATGCTTACTACGATGTTGAGGATCGTCCTCTGATCGTCGGTGGCCGCTACGGTCTCGGTTCTCACGATACTACTCCCGCTCAGATCATCAGCGTGTTCAACAACCTCGCTATGCCCGAGCCCAAGAACCACTTCACGATTGGTATTGTGGATGACGTGACCTTCACCTCTCTGCCTGCCGTTGAGGAGATCGCCCTCGGTGGCGCTGGCATGTTCCAGGCTAAGTTCTTCGGACTGGGTGCCGACGGTACCGTAGGTGCTAACAAGAACTCCGTAAAGATCATTGGTGACAACACCGACAAATACTGTCAGGCTTACTTCTCTTACGACTCTAAGAAGTCGGGAGGTTTCACCTGCTCTCACCTGCGTTTCGGTGACACGCCTATCCGCTCTACATACTTGGTGACCACACCTAACTTCGTGGCATGCCACGTTCAGGCTTACCTCCACATGTACGACGTGACCCGTGGTCTGCAGAAGAACGGTCAGTTCCTGCTGAACACCATCTTCGACGACGACGAACTGGAGAAGTTCATGCCTAACAAGGTAAAGCGCTACTTCGCACAGAACAACATCACCGTCTATACCATCAACGCTACAAAGATTGCACAGGAGATTGGTCTGGGTAACCGTACTAACACCATCCTGCAGAGTGCCTTCTTCCGCATCACTGAGGTGATCCCCGTTGAACTCGCTGTTGAGAAGATGAAGGCTGCTGCCCTGAAGTCTTACGGTGCCAAGGGTCAGGATGTGGTTGACCTGAACTACGCCGCTATCGACCGTGGTGGTGAGTACAAGAAACTGACCGTGAAGCCCGAGTGGGCTAACCTGCCCGATGATGAGCCGAAGGCCGACAACGCTCCTGCATTCGTGAAGGAACTCGTTCGTCCTATCAATGCTCAGGCTGGTGACCTGCTGCCCGTCAGCGCATTTGCCAAGCACGGCACTGCCGACGGTTCTTGGATGGTTGGTACCGCCGCTTACGAGAAGCGCGGTGTAGAGGCCTTCGTTCCCGCTTGGAACAAAGACAACTGTATCCAGTGTAACCAGTGTGCATACATCTGTCCTCACGCTGCTATTCGTCCGTTCGTTCTGACCGACGAGGAGCTCGCTCAGTTCGACGGTCTGGAGACCCTCGAGATGAAGGCTCCTGCCGCTATGAAGGGCATGCACTTCGTGATCGAGCCTTCAGTACTCGACTGTCTGGGTTGCGGCAACTGTGCCGACATCTGCCCGGGTAATCCGAAGACTGGCAAGGCCCTCACCATGGTTCCGTTCAATCCTGACAAGGCCGAGAACAAGAAGATGGCTGCCGATTGGGACAAGCTCGTGAAGGTTCCTTCTAAGCAGGCTCTCGTTGACATCAAGAGCAACGTGAAGAACTCTCAGTTCGCACAGCCGCTGTTCGAATTCTCTGGCGCTTGCTCTGGTTGCGGTGAGACACCTTACGTGAAACTCATCTCTCAGTTGTTCGGTGATCGTCAGATGATTGCCAACGCTACCGGTTGTTCTTCTATTTACTCTGCTTCTATTCCTTCTACGCCTTACACGAAGAACGAGAAGGGTCAGGGTCCTGTATTCAACAACTCTCTGTTCGAGGACTTCTGCGAATTCGGTCTCGGTATGGCTCTGGGTAACAAGAAAATGAAGGAGCGCGTGGCTAAGCTGCTGCAGGAGATGATCGACGGCAACGCCAGCGACGAGTACAAGGCTCTTGCTCAGGAGTGGATCGACAACAAGGAAGACGCTGAGAAGACCAAGGAGATTGCTCCGAAGCTCCGCAAGTGCATCGCCGAGAGCGCTGCCAAGGGCTGTCCCGTTTGCAAGGAGCTCCAGACGCTCGACCACTACCTCGTGAAGCGTTCACAGTGGATCATCGGTGGTGACGGTGCTTCATACGATATCGGTTACGGCGGTCTCGACCACGTGATTGCTTCTGGTGAGGACGTCAACATCCTCGTGCTCGATACTGAGGTTTACTCTAACACCGGTGGTCAGGCTTCTAAGGCTACTCCTCTTGGTGCTATCGCTCAGTTCGCTGCTCAGGGTAAGCGCATCCGCAAGAAGGATCTGGGTATGATTGCTACCACCTACGGTTATGTATATGTAGCTCAGATTGCTATGGGCGCTGACCACGCACAGACCCTTAAGGCTATCCGCGAGGCTGAGGCATGGCACGGACCTTCAATCATCATCGCTTACGCTCCTTGTATCAACCACGGTCTGAAGGCCAAGGGCGGTATGGGTAAGAGCCAGGCTGAGGAGAAGAAGGCTGTGGAGTGCGGTTACTGGCACCTGTGGCGCTTCAACCCCGCCCTCATCGAGGAAGGCAAGAATCCGTTCAGCCTCGACTCTAAGGAGCCGAACTGGGCTAACTTCCACGACTTCCTGCTGGGTGAGGTCCGTTACCTGTCAGTGAAGAAGGCTTATCCCAACGAGGCCGAGGAACTCTTCGCCGAGGCTCAGAAGATGGCCCAGATTCGCTACAAGACCTACGTCCGCAAGACGCAGGAGAACTGGGAGGATTAGTGAGCGTAATGCCAAGCTTATAGTTGTAGGGGATTTCCGAATCCCCTACTCTATATTATAAAAGAGGTGGAACCGCAACGGGTTTCACCTCTTTTTTCGATAAATCGATTCATATCTCAAAAACTTTTAGTACCTTTGCGCCCATATTTTAAAGTTTGTAATATGAAGAAGTTATACGTTTTACTATTTGCAGCCAGTCTATCGACCTTGGTAATGGCACAAGAAAAATTCGAGTTGGGCAAGCCCAACGATGACAACTACCGCTATTTGGATGAGTACAAAGCGCTCAAAGAATATATCGACTATTCCAAGTACCCCAACTTCAAACTGGGTGCGGGCACCACTGTGGACGACTATCTCAAGAAATCTACGGTCTATAAGATGACCAACGCCAACTTCAGCGAGACCGTAGCAGGCAACGCCATGAAGATGGCCAGTTGCGTAGATGGCAATGGTAAGATGAATTTCACCAAAGTAAAGAACTATGTGAATGCCGCCACTGAGGCAGGACTCCATGTCTATGGCCACACCCTCGCCTGGCATTCCCAACAACCCACGGGCTGGCTGTTAAGACTGATTGCCGACAAGCCAGACCCTGATGGTGGCGAAGAATATATGGTGGTTTCCAGCAAGGATTTCCGCAAGGAAAAGAACGTTGGCTGGAAAGCCGACGAAACCGAGAACGGCTATAAAACCACCTTCGACGCCACCAATGGTCTCAAGGTGACGACCACGCAATCACTGCCTTGGCAGGTACAGTTTGTCGTCATGGAGAATATTACCCTTGAAGCAGGCAAGACCTTCAAGATGACGATGACCGTGAAAGGCTCTGAAAAAGGTAAGCTGGAGGGGCACCTCGGAGACTGGGGCAGCAACAACGATAACGACAGCAAGACCGGTACAAGTGTCACCGTACCTTTCACCTCGGAATGGCAGGATGTGGAGGTCAGCGTCATTCCTACCATGGATATCAACTTCCTGCTACTCCACGTTCCTAACTTCGTAGGCGACGTCTATATCAAGAACATTCAGTTTGAGGGTAATAAGATTAAGACTATTCCTCAGACACAGCAGGAACGTCACGACACGCTGGTCTATGCCATGGACCTGTGGATCAAGGGCATGATGGAGGCCTGCAACGGTAAGGTGAAGGCTTGGGATCTCGTCAACGAGGCCATCTCCGGCGACGGCAACGACGGTGAAGGCAACTACGAGCTGCAACACTCTGAGGGCTATAAGAGCGGTACATGGGATGTCGGTGGCAGTGTTTTCTATTGGCAGGACCACATGGGCGACCTGGAATACGTGCGCCAGGCCTGCCGTCTCGCCCGCAAATATGGTCCGGAAGACATTAAGTTCTTCATCAACGACTACAACCTGGAGTCCGACTGGGACAACAACAAGAAGGTGAAGAGTCTTGTCGGTTGGATCAAGAAGTGGGAAGCCGACGGCGTGACCAAGATCGACGGCATCGGCACACAGATGCACATCAGCTGCTTTGAAAGCAACACCATCCTGAATGATATCAAAAAGCATATCACCCAGATGTTTGAGGTGATGGCCAAAAGCGGGAAACTCTGCCGCGTGTCGGAAATGGACATGGGCTATGTCCGCGGTTCAAACAGATGGGGGAACTCTGTCAAGACCAATCAGCTGACCGAAGCCGAACACAAGAGGATGGCCGACTTCTATGAGTGGATCATCCAGGAGTATTTCCGCATCATACCGCCAGAACAGCAGTGGGGCATCTGCCAGTGGTGCACGACCGATGCACCGTCGAACAGCGGATGGCGCGGTGGAGAACCTGTAGGCATCTGGGACCTCAACTACTACCGCAAGCATGTCTATGCCGGTTTCGTACGTGGTCTGAACGGTGGCGAGCCCACCGGCATCCACAAGATCGAAGCCGACAAGCGCATCAACACTTCGAAGGGCATCTACAACCTCAACGGCATGCGCATGCGAACGACATCTCTTGACGGTCTGCCAGCCGGCATTTACATCGTGAATGGTAAAAAGGTCGTGATTAAGTAAGAGACCTACGAACCGCCCGATAAACGCTGTGTTTGTCGGGCGTTTTTTATGCCCTGCCGAATACTTAGTGAGTTTTGAAAAATACTCAATGAGTATTGAAAATTACTCAATGAGTAATTAGAAATACTCAGTGCTTATTTTTAAAATAATACCACCTTGTGGGAGGTCTGCTCAATATTTCGCCGCAAAAAATTTTTATTATAAAAAGTATTTTGTATATTTGCAGCAGATTATAAACACTATTAAGTTTAAAACAATATGAATAGACTAAGACAAGGGGGGCTCGCCCTCATAACGATCCTGCTTTTGACAGCATGTGGCGAAGAGAACAGCAAGGAAGTCAGCAAGACAGCTGACAGTCTCATCGAAACAGCATACAAGAGAAAAGACTACAACAAGATACTGCAACTTGCTGACAGTTTGGAACGTACGGAAGCACTGGCTCCGACAAAGGCCTATTACTGGATGGGCTATGCCAGCGACAGGATGAAGAAAATGCGCATGGCTGAGTTCTACTGGAAATCGTCGCTGGAGGCAGCCGCCAATTCCACCAGTGAGGAGAGCCTGGATATCTATGCCAAGAGTGCCAGTCGTCTGGCCAACCTGCTCAGTGTGAGGGGCGATTATGAGAACGCACTGAAGATCGCTATCCCCGCAGCCCAGCGACTGGAGGAACTGGAATGTGACAGTATCAGTGATTACGTGAACCTGCTCATCTACATTGGCTGTTGTCAGGCAGGTCTTGGCTATTCCGGCGAATCAACGTTCGACGGTTTCGAGCGGGCCTACAAGATACACCTGGACAACATCGAGAAAGAACATACTGACGAGGCCTATAAAAACGCCATCGCCGGACTGATCAACATTGCCTACGCCTGTAACCAGACGAAGAATTACAAGGCTGCTCTCGCATGGATCGCTCACTTCGGTGAACTGCTGAACGAATACGAGCAGCGTCCCAGCACTGACGGCGACTACGTGGATAAGCAGGTGGCACGCTTCGACATCTACAAGGCTATTGCCCTGGAGGGTCTGGGAGAGAAAGAAAAGGCTGCCAAAGTGTATGAGAGTTTCCTGAACACGGATTACAGTCAGACTCCTGAGGGTCGCATCAATGCCAACGACTACCTCATCGCGGCCAACCGCTGGGAGGAGGCTGCCGACAACTACCGCAGTCTGGACGCTATGCTGGGACAGCAAAAAGGCTCCTACTCGATGGATGACATCAGGGACCTGGTGCTGAAGAAATATCAGGCCAACCTGCTCGCCGGCCGCAGAGACTCGGCCATAGCCATCAGTCTCCAGATCAGCGACGCCCTCGAAAAAGCCTTCAAGAAAGCCAAGGCCATCGATGCCGAGGAACAGGCCACCATCATACAAAAGGTGGAACAGATGACAGAACAGAGGGCCAAGGACGAGCGGATGAAGACCTACGGACTACTGGGCGTTTTGGGACTGGTAATCCTTGGCTTCATTGGCTACCTCTTCTTCCGCCGTCACTCCAACCTGAAAATCAAGGAAGCCTACCAGAGCCTGTCGGAAGACTACGATATTCTTGAACAGGAGACGGCCGAGAAAGAACGGGCAGCGACGGAGCACCGCATTACGGAAAGCATCCAACAGAGGATGATACCCATGGAACTGCCCAAGTACCCCGGTCTCGGACTCTATGCCAGTCTTGTACCAAGCAACGGTGCCTGCGGCGATCTCTACGACTGTCTGATCCGCGACGAAAAACTGTTCTTCTGCATCGGAAACCCCGTTGACAAGGAAGCCCCGACGGCCGTCCTCGCCGGCATGGCCTGGGCACTGTTCAGAAACATCTCCTACCACGAGGATTCGCCAGAGGTGATCGTGAGCTACATCAACAGCGCCCTGACCATGAGCGGTGAAAAGAATATGGGCGTATCGCTCTTTGTCGGTGTGCTCGACCTGGCTACTTGGCAACTGACCTATTGCAATGCCGGACACGATGCTCCGCTGGTGCTGGATGAAGAGGTCAACCACCTGCCCGTAGATGAGAACGTGCCTGTGGGTACGAGGCCGAATTTTGAGTTTACGGCTCAGGAGACGACCCTTGAAAAAGGGATCATGCTCTTCCTCTACAGCGACGGACTGGCCAAGGCCAAGAACAACCACTTCAAGCAATACGGTAAGAAGATGGTGTGCGGTGCTGCTCTTCAGGCCTTGAAGATGAACCCGGCTCCCAAGCCGTTCGTAGAGAATATCCAAGGGGCCATCAACAAGTTTATCGGTGACACCCCACAGGGCAGAGACATGACCATGCTCGTCATCCGCAGGGCATAGAAACAGTAATCCCCAGCTGCTGTGGCTGGGGATTACTGTTTCTGAAAACATCAGTGCTTTTATTTCTTCTCTTCCTTCTTCTCTGCAGGCTCTTCCTTCTTGGCGGGCTTGTAACGCTTGTTCAGACCGTTGATGACATCGTTGGTGATGTCGTACTTCTTGTTGGCCATGAGGATATTGTCACCAGCCTTGGAAAGAATCATGTCGTACTGCTTGTCCTGGTTGTAGGCTTTGAGGAAGTTCTGGAGAGAGTCGCGGAGAGCCTCGTTGAACTTGGCGGTCTCGTTGGCCAGTTCATTCTCCAGACGGGCCTGCAGTTCCTGGAGGTCGCGCTGCTGACGCTCAATGGCGGCCTGCTGACTGGCAGCCTGCTCACGGCTGGTGAAGCCGTTGTTGTTCATCTTCTGCTGGAAGTTGTTCACAGCAGCCTGCAGGGCGTTACCCTTCTGTGTCAGTGTGTTACGGGCATTGTTTGACTTCTTCTGGAGCGTCACACTGTAGTCCTTGGCAAAGTCGTACTGAGTCATCAGGGAATCCACCTCTACATAAGCGACTTTCATTCCCGATGTGGCAGAATCGGCAGCGGCGGGCTGCTCGTCCATCTTGGAGTTGGCATTGTTGCACGAAACCATCACGGCAGCGATGGCGAGTGCTGAGAAAATGTACTTTTTCATTTTAATATTCTAATGTTTAATGTTTAATGTTCACTGACAGCAAACTTGCTCGGGGTGCGCATCTCGCGGTCCTGATCCATCACGCAATGGATACCACGCTCCTTCATGGCCTCAGAATCGTGTATATGCTGCGAAGAGAACTTCCCGTCCTTCCTGAAAAACAGTTTCACGCAGAAAAAAGCCATTCCAATAGCAATTATTAACGCGCTGATGAGCAAAGTTTCAATCATTTTTTGTAATTTTGCGCTGCAAAGTTACGAATAAAAGATTAAACATTAAAGATTATACATAAAAAAATACATTAATAATGAATAAAAACGATTTAAAACCTGCTGTTGTCTTCGCTGAATTTGCGAAGATTAACGAAATTCCCCGTCCTTCAAAGCGTGAGGAGAAGATGATTGAGTACTTACAGAACTGGGGCAAGAGCCGCGGACTCAATACGAATGTCGATGAGACGGGTAACGTTATCATCCGCAAACCCGCCACCAAGGGTATGGAGAACCGCAAGACGGTGATCTTACAGAGTCACATGGACATGGTGTGCGACAAACTCGTCGATGTGGAGTTCGACTTCGACAAGGATGCCATCAAGACCTATGTCGATGGCGAATGGCTGACGGCTGAAGGTACGACATTGGGTGCCGACGACGGTATCGGTTGTGCCATGGAACTGGCCGTCCTTGCCTCTGACGATATCGAGCACGGTCCCATCGAGTGCGTCTTCACCCGTGACGAGGAGACAGGACTGACAGGTGCCGAAGGCATGAAGTCTGGTTTTATGACAGGCGACTACCTCATCAACCTCGACTCAGAGGACGAGGGCGAGATATTCGTCAGTTGTGCAGGAGGCCGCAACACCACGGCCAAGTTCACCTTCGAGCGCCAGGAGGCCCCACAAGGCAGTTTTTTCCTGAAAGGCTCTCTGAAGGGACTCGTGGGCGGACACTCCGGCGACGATATCAACAAGCAGCGCGCCAATGCCATCAAGCTCCTCGCCCGTTTCATCTTCCAGACAATGAAACGCTACGAAGGGGTTCAGTTGGCAGAATTCCACAGCGGTAAGTTGCATAACGCTATCCCCCGTGACGGTTACTTCGTGATCGCCGTGCCCAACGACCTGAAGGAGAACGTACGAGCCGACTGGAACATATTTGCCTCGGACGTGGAGGACGAGTTCCACGTGACGGATACGCAGATGGTATGGAACATGGAGAGTACGGAGGCAGAGCCCGTCATCGCCCCTGCCGTCGCCAAGAACTTCATCTGGGCCGTGCAGGCCGTCGATAACGGCATCTACGCCATCTGTCAGGATCCCGAGTTGAACGGATTGGTAGAGACTTCCAGTAACATCGCCAGCATCCATACCTCGGAAACCACCATCGATATCCTTTCGAGCCAGCGCTCCAATGTGATGTCGAACCTCGACAATATGTGCGCCACCATCCAGGCCGTCTTCGAACTGGCGGGTGCCAAGGCCATCTCTTCTGACGGTTACCCCGCCTGGAAGATGAAGGCCAACTCAAAACTGACAGAGATTGTTGTGGAGTCCTACAAGAAACTCTTCGGCAAAGATCCCATCGTACGCGGCATCCACGCCGGTCTGGAATGCGGTCTTTTCTCCGAGCGCTACCCCAACCTCGACATGGTAAGTTTCGGCCCTACCCTGCGTTTCGTTCACACGCCAGAAGAGCGACTGCTTATCCCCACCGTCCAGATGGTATGGGATCACCTGCTCGACGTGCTTAAAAACATTCCACAGAAATGAAGTCGCGCGCGTATATAATAATAGGTGTGACACTACTGTTGTTCGCTTCCTGCGGACAGCAGTATCATGCCGAGAAGACGGTAGAGGCCTTTGTCGAAGCCAATATGGAGCAGCCTGATAAAATCACCAACCGCGACTATGCAGATTTAGGCACCACACGCCATATCAACGACTCCGTCATCAGCATTATGCGTCAGCGCGGAGCTCAGGGATTCAAAAAGGACATTTCCTATGGACAGATGCCTGAGGGCGACCTTTTTTACCTGAGAATGAGATACGTACACGAAGGTGACACTTTGCAGAATACATTCTACCTGAATCAGGAGTTGACGGAGGTCGTGGCCTTCAAATAACTTTTTCAAAAAAAAATGCCCAAAAATTTGCAGGTTCGAAAAAATAGTCGTACCTTTGCACCCGCATTTGAGGAGATAACCCCTCGGTTTCTAACACGAAGCATCTTGGAAGGATGGGTGAGTGGCTGAAACCAGCAGTTTGCTAAACTGCCGTACGGGTTCCCGTACCGGGGGTTCGAATCCCCCTCCTTCCGCAGGGGTTCCCCAACAGAATGCGCGCGGTCGATTCATCTAATGGTTAGGATACAAGATTCTCAATCTTGGCATAGGGGTTCGATTCCCCTATCGACTACTACTCAGGGGGGCCGCAAGAGCCCCTCTTTTTTATTGGATAACTTGCATATTCATACATAATAATACACAACACACCATGGTAAAGATCTCAAAAGAAGCCGCTCTGGAGTATCATGAGAGCGGACGTCCCGGCAAAATCGAAGTGAAGCCCACTAAGGCCTATCGTACACAAACCGACCTGAGCCTCGCCTACTCTCCCGGCGTGGCCTATCCCTGTCTGGAGATTCAGGAGAATCCCGACAATGCTTACAAATACACTGACAAGGGTAACCTCGTGGCCGTCATTTCCAACGGTACGGCTGTGCTCGGTTTGGGCGACATCGGTGCCATGAGTGGTAAACCCGTCATGGAGGGTAAGGGACTACTCTTCAAGATCTACGGCGGCATCGACGTATTTGATATTGAGGTGGCCGAGAAAGATCCTGAAAAGTTCTGTGAGGCCGTGGAGCGCATCGCCCCCACCTTTGGTGGCATCAACCTGGAGGATATCAAGGCCCCGGAGTGCTTCTACATCGAGGAGCGTCTGAAGCGAACCCTCGACATCCCCGTGATGCACGACGACCAGCACGGCACAGCCATCATCTCTGCCGCTGGTCTTAAGAATGCCATGGAAGTGATCGGCAAGGACATCTCGAAGGTGAAGATCGTGGTAAACGGTGCTGGTGCCGCTGCCATTTCGTGTACCAAACTCTATATGGCCATCGGTGCCAAGAAAGAGAATATCGTCATGCTCGACTCCAAGGGCGTGATCTCCACCGAGCGTCAGGACCTGAACGAGCAGAAGAAGTTCTTCGCCACCTCGCGTACCGACATCCACACCCTGGCAGAGGCCGTCAACGGTGCCGACGTGTTTGTGGGTCTCTCGAAGGGTAATGTACTTTCGAAGGACATGGTGAAGACGATGGCCAAGGATCCCGTGATCTTCGCACTGGCTAACCCTGTGCCTGAGATCTCCTACGAGGATGCCATGGAAGCCCGTCCCGACACTCTGATGTCAACAGGCCGTACCGACTATCCGAACCAGATCAACAATGTGATCGGTTTCCCCTATATCTTCCGTGGCGCCCTCGACGTGCATGCCACCGCTATCAACGAGGAGATGAAACTTGCCGCCGTGCATGCCATCGCCAACCTCGCCAAACAGCCCGTGCCCGACGTGGTGAACGATGTCTATAAGGTAAACAACCTGCACTTCGGTCGCGACTACTTCATTCCGAAGCCCGTGGATCCCCGCCTCATCTCTGAGGTGAGTGCCGCCGTGGCCAAGGCAGCCATCGAGAGTGGTGTGGCCCGAAAGAAGATCGAGGACTGGGAGGAGTACAAAGACTCGCTGTCAGTGCTGCTCGGACAAGAGACAAAACTGACCCAGAAGCTCTATGCCACCGCCGCCGCCCATCCGCAGCGCGTGGTCTTCGCCGAGGCGGTTCACCCCACCATGCTGAAGGCCGCCGTACAGGCTAAGGCCGAGGGTATCTGCTACCCCATCCTGTTGGGTAACGACGAGGTGATTGTTAAACTTGCCAAGAGTCTTGACCTGAGCCTCGACGGCATCGAGATCGTGAATCTGCGCCACCCCAACGAACAGGAGCGTCGCGAGCGCTATGCCCGCATCCTTACTGAGAAGCGCCAGCGCGAGGGTTATACCTTCCAGGAGGCCAACGACAAGATGTTCGAGCGCAACTACTTCGGTATGATGATGGTAGAGACAGGTGAGGCCGATGCCTTCATCACAGGTCTCTATACGAAGTATTCAAATACCATCAAGGTAGTTAATGAGGTGATCGGTATCCGTCCCGAGTACAAGCACTTCGGTACCATGCACATCATCAACTCTCCGAAGGGTACCTATTATATCGCTGATACACTGGTGAACGAGAACCCCGACCGTGAGACGCTACTCGACATCTCGAAGCTTATCGCTACGGCAGTGCGCTTCTTCAACGAGAAGCCCGTCATCGCCCTCGTATCGCACTCCAACTTCGGCAGTAACACGAGCGACGGCGCCCTGAAGGTGAAGGAGACGGTTGCCAAGATGCAGGAACTCTATCCAGACCTGCCCATCGACGGTGAGATGCTGTTGAGCTTTGCCCTCGACAACGAGTTGAGAGATCAGGAGTATCCATTCACGAAGGTGAAGGGCAAGAAGGTGAACACGCTCGTGTTCCCCAACCTCACCTCTGCCCGCTCCTCTTACAAGATGCTGCAGATGCTCGGCAGCGACGCAGAGATCATCGGCCCGATCCAGATGGGTCTGAACAAGCCCATCCACTTTATCGATTTCGGTGCCAATGTGCGCGACGTGGTGAACATCGTGGCTGTAGCCACTATCGACGCCTACGTGGATAAGATCAAGTCGAAGCTTTCCGTCATGGGTAAATAGACACATCTTTATATAATATGAGAAGGGCTGCGCCAACATGGTTGCAGCCCTTCTTTTGTGCCCGAGCACAAGAGCAATACGCTGTTATATCCTTTTGACTTGATTTATATCAATTAAGTGACAAAAAGACACTTTTTTGCAGTTTTTTTTGATAAAATGTTTGTTATTTCAATTTTTTGCTGTAATTTTGCACCCATAATTAGTAAACGTTATAACAAACAACTAAAAAAACTAAGTAAATTATGAATGCAGCAAAAGTTGTAGAGGATCTGAAACAGAGATTCCCCAATGAGCCGGAGTACATCCAGGCAGTTTCCCAAGTTCTTCCCACCATCGAGGAGGAGTACAACAAGCACCCCGAATTTGAGAAGGCAAACCTCATCGAACGTCTTTGCATCCCCGATCGCGTGAACGAGTTCCGCATCACATGGGTGGACGACAAGGGTAACGTACAGACCAACATGGGTTATCGTATCCAGCACAACAACGCCATTGGCCCGTACAAAGGAGGTCTCCGTTATCACAAGAGTGTGAACCTGGGTATCCTGAAGTTCCTTGCTTTCGAGCAGACCTTCAAGAACTCTCTGACCACACTGCCTATGGGTGGTGCCAAGGGTGGTTCAGACTTCTCTCCCCGTGGCAAGAGCGACGCTGAGGTGATGCGCTTCTGCCAGGCATTCATGAACGAACTCTATCGCGTGATCGGTCCGGACGAGGACGTTCCCGCTGGTGATATCGGTGTTGGTGGCCGTGAGGTTGGTTACCTCTTCGGACAGTACAAGAAGCTCACCCACCAGTTCCAGGGCGTGCTCACAGGTAAGGGTCTCTCTTTCGGTGGTTCACTGATCCGTCCTGAGGCTACTGGTTACGGTTGTGTTTACTTCCTGACTTCAATGCTCGCTACCCGCGGTATCGAACTGAAGGGTAAGAAGGTGCTGATCTCTGGTTCTGGTAACGTGGCTCAGTATGCTACTGAGAAGTGCATCCAGCTCGGTGCTATCCCCTTAACCCTCTCTGACTCAGACGGTTACATCTTCGATCCCGATGGTATCACACAGGAGAAGCTCGAGTATGTGAAGGAGCTGAAGAACGTGGAGCGTGGACGTATCAAGGAGTATGCTGAGGAGTATCCCAACGCTGTCTATCACGCTGGTGAGCGCCCCTGGCACGAGAAGGCCGACATCGCCCTGCCTTGCGCTACACAGAACGAAATCAACGGTGAGCAGGCTCAGGCCCTGATCGACAATGGTGTGATCGCCGTTGCTGAGGGTGCCAACATGCCTTCACTGCCCGAGGCTATCAAGATCTTCCAGGATGCCAAGATCCTCTATGCTCCTGGTAAGGCTTCTAACGCTGGTGGTGTGTCAGTATCTGGTCTTGAGATGTCTCAGAACTCTGAGCGTCTGAGCTGGACTTCTAAGGAAGTTGACGACTACCTGAAGCGCATCATGAACGACATTCATGAGAACTGCGTGAAGTACGGTACCCAGGCTGATGGTTACATCAACTACGTGAAGGGTGCTAACGTGGCCGGCTTCATGAAGGTTGCCAATGCCATGATGGCTCAGGGCATTGTATAATTAGTAATTAGAAATTAGTAATTAGTAATTATGATTTGATTTAAAGGCTGACAAATCCTTTATATAGAAAGGGCAGGTTTCGGATAGAGACCTGCTCTTTCTTTGGGGCTTGGGCTGGAAACTGTTAATAATCCTAAAAAGTAATCATAATTACTCATTACTCATTAACCATTACTCATTTTTTTTGTACCTTTGCAGCCGCTTTTGTCCCCCGTAGGGGGAATAGGGGTCGGAACAGGCGCTAGCCCCTATCAATTATTAACCCTTTAAAGATGGTCTGGTAAACGTCTGTTCAGACCCCGCCCTGACAAACAAACGAGGGGCAACAATTATTTTATATTATGTCAGAATTAACAAAGAACGTGAAGCCGCTCGACGATTTCAATTGGGATGAGTTCGAGAATGGCACGTCCGCTGGTGTCAGCCGTGAGGAACTTGACAAAGCGTACGACGAAACCCTGAACAAGGTAGCCGACCACCAGGTGGTAGAGGGTACCGTGATCTCTGTTGACAAGAAAGAGGTTGTGGTTAACATCGGCTACAAGAGCGACGGTATTATCCCCGCTTCAGAATTCCGCTACAACCCCGACCTCGCCATTGGCGATAAGGTGGAGGTTTACGTAGAGAGCGCAGAGGACAAGAAAGGTCAGCTGATCCTCTCTCACAAGAAGGCCCGCATGTCTAAGTCTTGGGATCAGGTCAACGAGGCCCTCGAGCAGGATGCCGTCATCCAGGGATTCATCAAGTGCCGCACGAAGGGTGGTATGATTGTCGATGTATTCGGCATCGAGGCCTTCCTCCCCGGCTCACAGATCGACGTTCACCCCATACGCGACTACGATCAGTTCGTTGGCAAGACCATGGAGTTCAAGGTTGTCAAGATCAACCAGGAGTTCCGCAATGTCGTTGTCTCTCACAAGGCTCTTATCGAGGCTGAGCTGGAGGCACAGAAGAAGGAGATCATCGGTAAGCTCGAGAAGGGTCAGATCCTTGAGGGTACCGTTAAGAATATCACCTCTTACGGTGTATTCGTTGACCTCGGTGGTGTTGACGGACTCATCCATATCACTGACCTCTCTTGGGGCCGTGTTGACGATCCCCACAAGGTGGTTGAGCTCGACCAGAAGATCAATGTGGTTATCCTCGACTTCGACGACGAGAAGCGCCGCATCGCCCTCGGTCTGAAGCAGCTCACTCCGCATCCTTGGGATGCTCTGGATGCCGACCTCAAGGTGGGCGACCACGTGAAGGGTAAGGTAGTCGTGATTGCCGACTACGGTGCATTCGTAGAGATCCAGCCCGGTGTTGAGGGTCTGATCCACGTATCAGAGATGTCTTGGAGCCAGCACCTCCGTTCAGCCCAGGAGTTCCTGAAGGTTGGCGACGATGTAGAGGCTGTTATCCTGACCCTCGACCGCGACGAGCGCAAGATGTCACTCGGTATCAAGCAGCTCCGCGAGGATCCCTGGGAGGCTATCGAGACCAAGTATCCTGTTGGCAGCAAGCACACCGCCAAGGTTCGCAACTTCACCAACTTCGGTGTATTCGTAGAGCTTGAGGAAGGTGTTGACGGTCTGATCCACATCAGCGACCTCTCTTGGACCAAAAAGGTAAAGCATCCTTCAGAGTTCACTCAGGTAGGTGCCCAGATCGACGTCATTGTGCTCGACATCGACAAGGAGAACCGTCGTCTGAGCCTTGGCCACAAGCAGCTCGAGGAGAATCCTTGGGATGTATTCGAGGCTAAGTACACCGTTGGTTCCATCCACGAGGGTAAGATCAACGAACTGCTCGAGAAGGGTGCCGTTGTGGCCCTTGAGGAGAACGTTGAGGGCTTCGCTACTCCGAAGCACCTGGTGAAGGAAGACGGTTCTCAGGCCGCTCTCGGCGAGACTCTGCCGTTCAAGGTGATTGAGTTCAACAAGGATTCTAAGCGCATCATCCTCTCTCACAGCCGTACCTTCGAGGATCCCGCTCGTGAGGAGAAGAAGGCCGCTGCTGCTGCCGCTAAGAAGGCCAGCCGCGCCAAGAAGGACGACGCACCGAAGATCGAGAACGTTGCTGCCAGCACCACACTGGGTGACATCGACGCTCTGGCTGAACTGAAGGCTAAGATGGAGAAGGGCGAGTAATCCCCCTACCCTATAATCGATAAGCTCCCGGCTCATCTGAGTCGGGAGCTTTTGTTTTGGCACGCTTTTTGCACAACCATGGTCAAATAGTCAATTGTCAAATAGTAAAATAAGAATATGCAGAAAGGTAACATCGGGGTTACGACTGAGAACATCTTCCCCGTCATCAAAAAGTTTCTCTACAGCGATCATGAGATTTTCCTGCGCGAGATGGTGTCTAACGCCGTCGATGCCACACAGAAGATGAAGACCCTCGCCGCCCAGGGCGAATATAAGGAAGACCTGGGCGACCTGACAGTACGCGTGAACTTCGATGCCGACAAGGGCACCATCACCATCAGCGACCACGGTATCGGCATGACGGAGGAGGAGATCGACAAGTACATCAACCAGATTGCCTTCTCAGGCGTCAGCGACTTCCTCGAAAAGTACAAGGACAATGCCAACAACATCATCGGCCACTTCGGACTCGGCTTCTACTCTTCGTTCATGGTATCGAAGAAGGTGGAGATCATCACCAAGTCATACAAGGAAGGTGCCAAGGCCGTGAAGTGGAGTTGCGACGGTTCGCCTGCCTACGAGATCGACGATGCCGAGCGCGCAGAGCACGGATCAGACATTATCCTCTATATCGACGACGACTGCAAGGAGTTCCTCGACAAGTACAAGCTCGAGGGTCTGCTCAACAAATACTGTAAGTTCATGGCCGTACCCATCGCCTTCGGCAAGAAGACGGAATGGAAAGACGGCAAGCAGGTAGATACCGACGAGGACAATATTATTAATAATGTGGAGCCGCTGTGGACCAAGGCCCCCTCTACCCTCAAGGACGAGGACTACAAGAGCTTCTACCGCACGCTCTATCCCATGAGCGACGAACCCCTGTTCTGGATCCACCTGAACGTGGATTACCCCTTCAACCTCACGGGTATCCTCTACTTCCCCAAGATCAAGTCGAACATCGAACTGCAGCGTAACAAGATCCAGCTCTACTGCAACCAGGTCTTCGTGACCGATCAGGTGGAGGGCATCGTACCTGAGTTCCTGACACTGCTGCATGGCGTGATCGATTCGCCGGATATTCCCCTGAACGTCTCTCGTAGCTATCTGCAGAGCGACCGCGAGGTGAAGAAGATTTCCACCTATATCACCAAGAAGGTAGCCGACCGTCTGAGCGCCATCTTCAAGGAGAACCGCAAGGAGTACGAGGAGAAGTGGGACGACCTGAAGCTCTTCATCAACTACGGCATCCTCTCCGAGGACGGTTTTTACGACCGCGCCAAGGACTTTGCATTGATGAAGGATACGGAGGGCAAGTACTTCACCTTCGACGAGTACAAGACGCTCATCGAGGCCAACCAGAAGGACAAGGACGACATGCTCGTGTATCTCTACGCGACAGACAAGGAGGAGCAGTACTCCTATATCAAGGCCGCTCAGGACAAGGGCTACAGCGTGCTGCTGCTCGACGGTCAGCTCGACGTGCCCACCATCCAGACGCTGGAGCAGAAATTCGAGAAGAGCCGTTTCACCCGTGTCGATGCCGACATCATCGACCGCCTCATAGTGAAGGAGGATGCCAAGAAGAGCGAACTCAGCGAGGAGCAGAATGACAATCTGTCAGCCGTCTTCCGCACGCAGATGCCGAAGATCGAGAAGGCCGAGTTCATGGTGCAGGTGGATGCCCTCGGCAGCGAGGCCCGTCCTGTGGTCATCACGCAGAATGAGTACATGCGCCGTATGAAGGAGATGAGCAAGTTCCAGCCAGGCATGAACTTCTACGGACAGATGCCCGACTCCTACAACCTCGTGCTCAACTCCGACCACCCGCTCGTAAAAAAGGTGCTCGAAGAGAGCGAGGCTGCCACAGCCGAGGCCCTGAAGCCCATCGACGCAGAACTGAAGGGTCAAGAGGCCCGTCTGGCTGCTATCCGTCAGGCACAGGACAAGAAGAAGTGGGACGAGATCACCCAGGAAGAGAAAGACCAGAAGGCCGAGGCCGAGAAAGCCGTGCAGGCCGAGAAGGACAAGAAGACGGCTGTCATCGCCGACTACGC
>Ga0310690_10000398_pt1 | contig 95866 bp, 84 predicted proteins | sample AusTroGonzalo_MG_2_FD_207661 | JGI IMG/M metagenome (GOLD analysis project Ga0310690, IMG submission 207661) | Bovine rumen microbial communities from tropical cattle in Woodstock, Queensland, Australia - Gonzalo_04 (v2) (version 2) | ecosystem: Host-associated > Mammals > Digestive system >...
CCGCTGACAAGAGCCTGCTCCGCACCGTCCAGTGCCATGAAATCGATTACCGTAAAATTCGCTGCAAAAAGCGGATTTGTAATAAGGAAGAGAAAAACAATGAAAAATAATCGTTTCATTTTGTTGCTCCAATTAACTTCTAAACTAAATTTTCAGCTTGATAACAGGACGGACGGAATGATTTGAAACGCTTACATCCTCGCCCTCCCGTGCGATATTGCCTCTGAGCCCGATATACATAGCTCTTGACCCGAACACAGGCGTACTCAGCCACCAGTTTGCTGTTCCGTTGTTGCCTTTAAAAACGCCTCTCTCAGTTGCGTAATCGGTCGGATTGCACCTGCGGCTTTCATCGCCTTTAAAATATTTTCCTGCTTCTTCGTAATCCAGAAGCGAGACTTTATCTGTGTTGAAGCTGAATATTTTTTCTTTCTCGTCATTTGAAAAAGCGGTGTTTACAAAATAACCGTTAAGCCAGCTTTTAAGCGTGCTTGCCTCCCACGAAACAGCCGATTTGCTCTCGTTGTACTGCTGCGCGTCCAGACACTGCTTGCTGATCAAAGTGACAAAGGCGTCCTGCTTGTCCAGCACGATCCATTCCAGTTTTTCCTTACCGTTTGATGTAGTGCCGTCCTGTTCGTAGCTGCCGAAGCTGAATGTTCCTCCGATCGGCAGGGCTGCGACTTTTTTGCTCCACTCGGACTGAACCGCGGGCGCAGGTGTGCCAGGATCAGAATCATACTGAGTGTTCAAAGCCAGAATGAGCAGAGCGATGACGCTCACTATGGTGATCAGAGCCATGATCTTGTTGACCGGGAAAATGATCTTTTTTATCGCCTTGTCGCCGACGACTTTGGTGCTGCCTAAGGGTTCGATTTCATCATTCGGCAGGATACGGGCAATTTTTGTGATAGATCCGTCATCTTCTATCCGGTAAATCATGCCGTCCGGCGACACCTCATACTTGTTTTTCAGCATTCCCATTTGTCATTCTCCAAATTTTCCGGCATTTATCCGCCAATCATCCTGAATTTATTCGCGAAACATGCAAAATCTTTAGCTTCGTACCACTCTCCGTTGAGTCTGTTTGTCGTTATCAAGGTGTCAGGCAAAAGCGGAAGATCCTGCATCTGGTCAAGCAGATATGGACCGTAAATGATATTATTCAGATAGATATAGTAAAGGTCATCATTGTAAATCGTGAGTTCCCTGTTACCCGGAAGAGCAGCCGGATGAGTTGGAAGAGTCGTAAGCAGATTGCTGTTATTCCAATATTTCTGGACAATTCTTAGAGGAATCGGCAGGACCTTTTGTTTGTTTCTCAATTGTTTTATATTTACGGCGAATTCAAAACTGCCTTCGGATAATGCTTTGCGCACTTTTCCCTTGGCAATTTCGACCGCATCTTCAAATTCACAGTCCTTGCCTTTTGTAATTGCTGTTGTTTCAACTGCAATTATCTGAGCTCGAGCAAACATTTCTACCAGGTAATCAATATCATTAATTATACTTTCATGGCATACATCTTCTTCCAAAAAACATCCGACAAAAGCATGTTCTGTCGTACAAATTATTAGGGGATCCAAGTCAATGGCCTCAAAACAGCTCGCAAAGAGTATCGCTGTATCAAAGCAGGTCCCGAGTCTGTTTGTAATAATATCGTCGACAAGCCTTACTCTCTGACCGGTACAGAAAAAACTCGGAGGAGCTGAAATATAGGTTATCTCGAGTTCTTGCAATGCCAGATAAACAGCCATAATCTGACATATTACAAATTCCTTTTCATGTTTTTGATATCCGCTTAAAGACGAATCTTCATCCGAATTGTCGAGTATCTCGGATGCTCTTCTCAAAACACCTGACAAAACCGGATGATTCGGCATTACAAACGCGGCAATCAATTCCGGAAGCATACACCATGGACACTCTTCCAAAGTAAGAACATTGACATCGTATTTTTCATGATAAACCAGAGTTTCTCCAGAATAGAGATCAATGACATTGTATCCTTTGACACTTTCGGTAAGCCCGACAAGAAAATCAAACGAAAGATTGATATCAAAGTGGTCCTGTCCAAGTTCTATGATTTGACCCGGCATGACTGTTCCGACCCTAATGGATATATTTTCAGCAAATTGAGGCTCAAAAGAAAGAGTCAGCCACACATTGTCTATCCGATAGTCGGTTGTATTCGTAATAGCGATTTTTTGAATATAACGGTATTTATTTTGCTGCATGGCAAAATTCACTACGGAAAAATAGATAAGATTAGCTTTAAGTGCCGGCATTTTAACCTCCTAAAATTTTCGATAAATAGTCATGTTCAACGTTTTTTATTCTTCAATTTTGTAATTGTTCCGTCTTCGTTTACTTTAAAATCCTCGCCTTCTGCCGGATTCATATTCGGCATATTTTCATAGAAGAGATCCGCCAGGCAAAAGAATTTGCTGGCCGGATACCAGTTCCAGTTGAGTTCTTCAGTCGTAACCATGTAGTCCGGCATAAGCTCGAAAGCACGCAACTCGGTAAGTGTTATCGGACCGCAGTAGGAACCGTCAGCTAAGGATATCGCCAGATAATACCTATCGTTGTTGTCTGTGTGGACCCACTGAGTTGGCATAGTCTGCTGTTGAGTTGTCTGGGTCTGCTGTTGAGTTGTCTGGGGCTGTTGTTGAGTTTCCTGGGTCTGCTGTCGGTTCTGTTGTCTGTTTACATTCGGAGCCTGAGCTGCCTCTGGCATATTGATGTTTGTTGCAGCAGAAGTTCCGTTTATTAGATTATCTGCTTCATCTTTTTCGACCTCAAAACCGAAATCGCAGACGGGACAGGATACATAGTATTTTGTTAACAGAGGGATGAGCGGAATCCAGAAAATATGAAAAAACTTTCTTACTCTTGTAACAGTGTAGTGATTGTCATTGTTGCAATGATTACAATGGAAAACATTTTGTGTGATTCCCAGTTCTCTTTTTATGTCTCTAATCCCAAAAATGATAAACATATTTACACTCCATTACAATATGACAATGATCCTACTTGTTCAGCCACTTGATAAAACCCTCTTTTGTTATTTGGTAATCGCCTTTTCCTATCGGTCCGGAAGGATCTTTCGGCTCGAAAGCGATTCCGACAAGAAGTTCGAATTGACTTGCCGGAAACCAGTCGCCCAGCTTATCTGTTGTCATTTGGACATTGTTCGGGATTTCTGATTTTTTTATCTGCTCGTAAGTAAACGGACCTACTGATTCTCCATCAAGCAGTAAAAAATAGGAATCATTTTCGGATGTTATAATCATTCTTTGTACGTTGTCTGCGACTGCACCGGAATTTTCGACTGATTCAGAAAAATTCTGATCTTCCAAGCTGTCGACAGTCTCGGATTCATCTTTGTGTATAAGCCATTTGATATAGAAAACTATTGAAATAACGGTTGCGGTCAGAGAAGTAAAACCTAAAACGAAGTATAAATCTGTCTGACCTTCCGGTTGCATTGCTTGGTAAAATGCAAAAAAACCGATCACAACAACTAAAAAAATCAGTATTAAAATCACTGCATTAGTCGGGAATTTCGACTCGGGGGCACTGGTTTCCGGCAGTTCTGTACCGGCTATTTTTGTTCTTCCTATCGGCATCAGCTCGCCGGTTTCCAAGTCGATTTTCGCAATTTTCTCCTTTTCCCTCATCTGACCGTTTTCACTGATACGGTAAATCATGACTTCTGTATCGGTTGTCTTCATTTCATAAGTGTTCATTTTTTTTACCTTTGCAAATTTTTTAACCACTCTTCGAGTTTGTCTATCCCCTGCTTGATCCTGGAGGTTTCCTCGGCATCTTCTTGCTTTGCTTCGGTCGGCTTCCAGGTTTCTGTGCCTTTTACGGCATTCTTCGCTTCACCGTTTTTTTTATTTCCTTTTTTTTTTGTGTCAGCGCTTTTTGTTTTGCCTTTCTTTCCGTTGTTTTTCTTTTCTCTAGCTTCCTTTTCGCGTTTTTCCCTTTCAGCTTGGAGAGCAGCTTTCTCTTCATTTTTTTTCCGTTCTGCTTCACGCTGTTTCATTTCAGCGATTTCGTGTTCAAGTTCCTTCTGTCGTTCAAGCTCTTTCTGCCGTTCGAGTTCTCGCTGCTGTTCAAGTTTCTGCTGTCGTTCAAATTCCTGCTGCCGCTCAAGTTCGCGCTGCCGTTCAAGCTCTTCCTGTTGTTCGAGTTCTTTCCGCTGTTTCTCTTCAGCCTCGCGCTTCCCGCCGATTTTTCCTTTCATAACATAGAGAGCCTTTGAGAGTTCTGAGAATTTTGGATACAACTCGGGATCTCTCTGACAATAATTCGGAGAAATGCCCTTCAGTTTTCTAATCAGCTCTTCTATTTCCTCCTCGCTATGATCCTCAGAGTCGTTGATGAAATTTTCTATCTTCTTCAGCTCGGACTTGCACACGGACACAACTTCGGAAACAGCATCACTGTATTTCACGCTCAAGGACAAATAGTCATCACTAAGTTTTGCGGACTTTTCGTATATGTGGAAGATGATCCAGGTCGAGGCGGCAGCAAGCATAAAAAAGAGTAAAATAAATGTCTTGACCCAAAAATGTCTCTTTTTTTGTGTTGATTGATCGGAAATCCTTGTCTTTCCTACAGCTTCGATGTCTCCGTTACGGAGGATGTGCGCAATCCTTGTTCTTTCTCCGTCATTACTGACGAAACAGACAAAGCCTTCGCTGTCTATCTGGTAATGCTTGGAAAAATCTGTTGTGTCGATTTCGTATCCGTTCATCAATAAATTTCAAATTTACCAGATTTTAAAAATTTGCCGTCAGACCAGATTTCGATTGTACATTGCCCCTTCGGCCAAAATCCGTTCTCCCCGCCCCATCCTGTTTTAAAAAGGTAGGTGCCGTCATCTGTGCGCCGGATATCGACATCTCTGACGGAATAGGTGTAACCCTCTTTGCTGTTTGCGCCGCTCCTCAGGTAACCGTTTGCGTCGTAAATTTTGACATCCAGCACCTTTGTACCGTAGATCCTGCTTGTGTACCTGATCCTTGGCTGCAAAAACTTCGCATTGCTGCTGTAGATCTTTTCACCGAAATCGGAAATTATGACATTCGGGTTGCTGGTAGTATTCCTTACCTCGATCGAGTTTATTATAAGCGGTCCGTTGTCTTCGGGTTCGTAAACCTGGATTTTGGGCTCCGGCGGTTTAGGAGCTTCTTCCGGTTCTTTTTTGCTGCTCGCAGCTTTTATTTCGCAGGTTCTGAGTTTCACTTCCAAATCGCTGTTTTTTTCAGCAGCCGCAGCAAGTTTTGCCTCTGTATCCTTCAGATCCGACTCTGTTCTGGAAAAATTATGTCTTAAATCTTCAAGATCGTAAGAGAGCTTTTCCCGGTCGGATTTTTCGTCCTGCCAGGAGAGCGCAAATGTCGCTGCGGCTGCTGCAAAGGCAATCAACAAAACCAGAAAAAAGATATTCCATGAAGAGTGCGCAGATTTCGCAAGATCCGTTTCATCGACCTTCCCGTGTTTGCGGATCGGCTCGACCTTTCCTTTTTCAGTAACTCTTGCAAGTCTGACGATAGTTCCGTCATCTTCTATGCAGAAAACGACTCCGTCGGATGAAATCTGATATTTGTTAGAAGTGCTTCCCACCGGTTCGCTCCATGCTCATATCCCGATAAAAACCGCACAGAAAGGTAAAAATAGGATACTGTGCAATATTAGATAACACCGTGCGTATTAAAATCTTCTTTTGAAAGATCGCCCGTCATAACCAGTTCAAACGCTGTAAGCCATTTTACAGCCCATGCAAGCACTGATGCTGCCGATGTCGAGGTTTCACCGACTTTTACATCTTCTGCCTGTGCAGTGCAGAGATAATCCTGATTGCTGATAGGATCGTGAAGAAGGTGGTAAGGTCTCCAGCCTATATGTTCGATTACTGTTTCAATTGTTGGATAGAGCAAAAAAACCTTTACAGAGCTTCCCATCTGCTGGTTAGGGTGGTTGTTTTCATAAATTGCCATAACTTCCCATGTCTGTCTCGCCGAAAGATCGTCTTCTGCCGCCCAAAATCCTTTCCAGATCCCGGGGGTCAGAGTTCCGGTCCATGCCAAACGGCCGTCACCGATCGGTTCAAGCTGAAAGTTCGGGAACGCTTTCGCCATTGCAGCTTTTTCAGCAACCAAAAGTGAAGGATCTTTTTCATACCACTGAATAGCTGCTGCCAGTTTCCCTGTAGGTATAGTTATCGTACCAAGATTTATCGGTGTCGCTCCTCCTTTTAATGCCGCTGCCAATGCTTCTCTACGCCTTCTTGCTTCTGCTTCCGCTGCAATTTTAGCCTGCACCTCCGCAGGTGAGGCTTGCTGAGCTCCTGCAAGAGTACCTCCTGGAATCTTCAATGTTCCATTTTTCCCGACTTCACCTGTTGGAGAAATCGTAACAGGGGTCTTATTTTTTAATTTTTCTGCCAACTCCCTGCGTCTCTTTTCCGCTTCAATTTTTTCCCGCATCTGCTCGGGTGTAAGCTGCTGGGCTCCTGCCAATTTTCCTTCCGGAATTACTAAATTCATCATTTTTCCCTCCAATAAAAAGTTGTAACTGCCATTAAAAATTCATCATTATAAAAACATACATAGCTGCCTTTATCCTTTGCTCGGGAAATGTCTCAAGTTGTAAAGTTTGTTTACGGAGTTGTGCTGAGCAAGCTCCTTTTTTAAAATTATTATTGCAAGTACAAACATCACAACAGATAAAACCAAACTAGCAACAGCATAGGTAGAATCATAGCGGCTGTATGTAGAGCAAAACCTAGTTACGATGTTTAAAACCTGCATAGCAATTTGATATGCCACTAAAGCTCCTCCTGTTATGAAAGGCTCTGTTCTATATTTCCGCAAAAAATCCGCCTCGCGGTTGCACCAGTTATAGTTCCAATAAAAACCGTATATTCCTAAAGTAATCAAAGATAAAAGCACCGCCTTCCAAAAACCGGGTGTGTGCTTTCCGTCTTCCTCACATGATATATTGGTTTCGCCGGCCATATTGAAAGTCAGAATTATACCGTAAATTCCCAAAGTGATTATCGAAAGAAAAATAACCATTCCCAAGCTTCTATTGGTCGGAAGAGGCTGATTCGGACTATTCTTTGCACTTCTGAAAGCATAGTCCTTTCTTACGATTTCACCGAATTCATTGATTTCATAATTGACATTCTGACCATTGTTCATAGACGGGATTTTGATATCATTGCGATCGTCGTAACCCATTTCTGCCTCCTTTAATTTTCTGAATTTGCTTCCTGTAAAAAGTTCTCAACATTATATGTCTTGTTCACAAGATTATGCTGGATAGTAAATTTTCCGATCCGTGTCAGAAATAGAATGATTCCAAGAATAACAAGTGCAATTCCCAATTCTTCGAGCCTTACCGCCACCATCCAAACTCCGCCAAGAACCGCCAAAACTGAAAATATAGCCGATACGCAAAAACTGCTGCCTGTAATAATGGGTATCGACTGGTGCCTTTTCATGAAGTCGGCCTCACGGTTGCACAAGTTATACTTGTAAACAAGTCCGTAAATACCCAAACTAAACAAAGATCCAAAGAGCGTTGACCAGAAACCCGGAGTTTCCTCTCCGTCGCCGTTACATGTGATATTCGTCTCTCCGCCCATAAGAAAAGGCAAAATCAAGCCATAGATACCGCCGGTCAGGATTGTGAGTAAAATAGTGGTGTAGTAGCCTCTGTTGGTCGGAAGCGGAGAATCCGGTCTCTGCTTCGCCGAGCGGAAAGCGTAATCTTTTCTTATTATTTCGCCGCATTCGTTGATTTCATAGCCTACAGGCAGGTGCGTCACCTGATAGCTGTTTTCCTGCGTGCCGGGTGTGGATATTTCCGGCTGAGGCTCTTGAACAGGTTCAGGCATCTGCGGCGGCTGTGGAGTAACATTTACAGGAACGACCGGACTCGGCTGCTCGCCTACGGGCGGTCCCGGAGTTACATTTACAGGAACGACCAGACTCGGCTGCGGTTCGACTGCGGGCGGTCCCGGAGTTACATTTAAAGGAATAACCGGACTCGGCTGCGGTTCGACTGCGGGCGGCTCGGAAAGATTAAACAGGTGCAGGAACTCAGTGTATTCACGAGCCTCTTTCCATCCGCTGTCTTCGCTGTCGGTGCAGACCAGCGTGTCTTCAAGGATCGGCATTTGGGTCATTTGAATAAATGAATAAGGCCCGAATGTCTGCCCGTCCATGTAAATGTAATATTTCATTATTCTTTCTTTTCCTCTTCCTGAGGCTTGGCTTCAGCCTCTTTTTCGTTTTGAGGTTTTTCTTCACCCGCTTCCTGGCTTTGCGCTTCATCCTCGCCATCTTTCTTGGCGTAAGGAACCTGAATGCTTGTCGTTACCTGCAGCGGATAGGAGAAAATTTCGGCATTCTCGCCGCCGAGTTTCGGATTATTTGTGTTGCAGACAAGGGTATACTGTGTCAAATGCCCAAGCAGACGCGGAGTGAAATTCGGATTGTTTCTGTTCAAAATATCAAGTGCAAGTTTGACTGCGATGACCGTCACAAAGTCGATATCGACAGAAATTCCGGGCTCAAATGATGCCTTTTCAAGCTCTTCCTCTGTGGTGTAGAATTTGCGGTTCTGGCTGACTCTGCCGGAAAGTCCGCCGATAGCCCAGATAAAATCACTGTAATCGGGCATTCCTTCGGGAAGGCAGTAGAAAATTTCACCGGCAAAAGCTCTCTCCCAGCAGCCGATCGACATCATCGGCATCCCGATCTCTTTCGCAATGCTGTTTGCGTAAAGGTCGCCTTCGCGGTTGTCCGCACCGCCGATAACGATTGTGTCTTTGTCACAGAATTCGTTGATGACACTGAGCGGAACTTCCTGAATCGTGCAGTTCTGCGTTACAACTTTTGCTGCCGGGTTGATTTGCAGGATCCTGTCTTTTACTGCATCGGTTTTGAATCTTCCTACATCAAGGAGACCGCACTGGTGACGGCAGATGTTGTGATAACCGAGAATATCGTTGTCAACCAGCAGGAATCTGCCAACTCCTGCTTTTGCCAGTTCGAGTGCGACAAGGCTTCCGACTGATCCGCAGCCTACGAGAACGGCACCTGTTTTCAGCATAACGTCTGATTCAAGAATGCCGACGTTGCGCGAAAAGATGTCAAGTTTGAGGAGAAAGGGCTCGTTTTTGGCGATTTTTCCGTCGGTATCCATAAAGACGAGCTTTCCTTCCTCAAAAAAGCCGGTCAACTCTGCGGGCTGCGCTTCGGGGCGGTTTTCCACAATTGTTCCGATTTTTTTGATTGTCGGATAGTTGTTTTCGGCTTTTTCGGTGACTACATTGTAGTAGTTCGTGTTTTCAACATAATAGCCGTAAAAATCACCGAGATAGTGTTCTGTTTCCAGGTGTTTAGGGAAACAAACGACTGTCTGCGGTTTTGTCTTTTTAAAGAATTTTTCTGCAATGGACATGGAAAACCTCCTTATTGTTTGCACACATCTTTACAAGTTTCTTCTTCAAATTTCTTCAAAACATCTTTATACGTATCAACTTTTCCATTGATTGCTTTGAGAACTTTATAGGATTCACATTGTTTCTCACATTGTTCTTTTTTAATATTGCCTAACGCATCCTTTAATTTGTCGGGATCAATTTTGCCAATTAGTTTTTTGATAGCTTCTTTTTCTGTTTTACACTCTTTAAAGGATTCGTTACCCATAAGGTTGTTGAGTTTCGTCAGGTGTTCTTGGTAGTTGTCCCCATCTTTTCCTTTACTCAATTTGTTTTTGTAATAATCACCTGCACTCTTGTAGTCTGAATTGTCTTTCAGCAATTTTTTGCAATCTTCATCCTTTTTTTGTTTTTCAAGATTAGTCTTTTCTTGATTGATTTCTTCTTTTTTTGTTTTAACTTTATTCTTGTTACCTTCATATTGTGGATCAAGATTGCTAAGCTTGGTTAAACACGCTTCAAGTTTATCCAAAGATTTTTCTTTTTTTGCGGTATCACAATCGTTAAACACATCGTTGATCGTGCTGGAGTATTCATTGTATTCCGCTCTTTGAGTGTCCTCTTTTTTCTTTTCTCTTTCTTCTTCCTCGGCTTTGACAGTATTTTTTTTGACCTCTATGACTTTAACCATCTCTCCTATCCTGTTTTTGTTCGCGTCGTACTTGAGTTTAGGTTTAAGATTACTCAGCTTGTCTATATGGGATTGCAGCTTTTGGGAGTCAGGATTCTTCTCTTTTTCATAGGCTTCGTATAGAGGCTTGATTCTATTGTTGTATTCATTCTGTTCAGCCTTGCTCGCTGCCTGTAGTCTTGCTTGTCTTTCTGCCTCCTCCTTTGCAGCTTTTGTACGTTCCTCTTCTTGCTTCTTAGCCTCTTGTTCTTTTTGTTCTACTTCGACTTTTCTATTTGTTATGGTTTCAATAAGCTCGTCTACTTTTTTCTTGTTTTTATCATTAAGACCAACTTTCTTAGCCTCTAGTTTTGCTATATATCCTCCCAAATTGTTGGAGTCAGGATTTGTTTCTTTTTCATAGTCATCTGCTATTGGTTTGATGTTTTCGTCGTATTCCTGAGCTTGTCTCTCTTCTTCTTTTTTTGTTTGGTTGGCGGTGGCTACAAAATAGGTAATGAATGCAATAATGCCAAAGAAGATAAATACTGAGGCAAAAAATGCTTTCGGGTGTCCCAAGATAAGTTTTTTAAAGACATCAGTTCCGGTTTCAGGTCTTTGGATCACTACCTGCGGTTTTTCGTGATTTTCGCGGCTCGGTGTTGTGCGGCGCGGCTCTTCACGATTCGGTGTTGTCTGCCGTGTTTGCTGCGATGTCTGCTGCTGAGATGCTGCAGGTTGCTGTTCAGAACGAGTTTTCGGCTTTTTGATTGCGTCTATCTCTTCAAATGTGACACCTTCCTTCAACTTCAAAAGTTCAGCCGGAATGATGTCGTCGCCGACAAAAGTTTCGACTTTGGTATAATCCAGCGGAGAATCGACATGGTACATTGTCATTCTGAATCGGGGATCGATATTGACAAGCCCGGAAATTGCACCGTAAGCCGGATTCAACTCCGCAAATTTGATATTAGTTCCGTCATCTGTCCCGGAAAAAAAGTCCATGCTTCCGGGGTGTCTGTGCCAAAGCCCGAGCAGTTCAAGTTTCTGCTCATACTTGTTGGCAACGGGATCAGCCACTCTGTTCACAAAATGTTCGTCATATTCAAAATAGGCATACTGATGCGTCGAATTGTTTCCCGGCGGAATGACCTCGACAACTACCCAGTGACCGGTTGAAAGCACATGCCCCAACAGAATTCCGCCTGTTTCGACGGGATCTTTGTCGTAAGTTTCGGTTTGAATGTCCTTATAGGCTCTGTCCGAAAAAACGACTCCGACGCATTTTTGATTTTCACTCGCCATTTACTTGATCTCCGTATTTTTTATCTGTTTTTTCAATAACTTCTGACTAAGATTGTAGTTTTTTTGCACTTTCTTGACGAACTTCTCAATCAGTGAAGTTTTGTCGCTTGCATTTTCGACAAGGACTTCAAGCATCGCATTTGTATTTCTTGTGTTTTCAACGATAGCATCAAGTCTCGCTATGATCCTTGTCATTTCAGTGGAAAGAGCTTCCGAAACTTTCTCTTCTTCCGGGAACTCATTTCTTTCATAGGCATAATTATAATTTTTTTCATTATTTTCAACAACTTCTGAAGGGAATTGCGGAACAGACTCCTTTACATGCTTCAAAGCAAAATATTCACTCGGAATAATGTCGTCTCCGACTTCAACATTTATAACTTCATAATGCAGCGGGTCGGTGACATGCCACATTTTAAAACGGAATTCGGGATCGACATTGACCAAACCGGAGATCGCACCGACTTTTGAGAGCTTTGCGAATTTAAGGTTGGTTCCGTTGTCAACCGATGAAAATTTATCATAGTTTCCCGGGTGTCTGTGCCACAAACCAAGCATGGAGAGCGGGATCTCATATTTTGATGCAATAGAATTTGCGAGATAGTTCACAAACTTTTCATCGTATTCAAAAAAGGCATTCTGGTGAACCGAATTAGGTCCGGGAGGAGTTACCTCCATAACGATCCACGCGCCGTTGTCCAAGACATGACCCAAAAGGATGCCGCCTGTCTCAAGCGGATGTTTCCTGAAGGTTTCATCAATTATCGCGTTATAAGCCCGATCTGAAAAAACTATCATGTTGCATTGTTCGCTCATTTTACCACCTCATCTCTTTTAGCGACCGTCTGTAGCACAGCAGCTTTCATTAAGTTCGTTCAATTCGTCCATTGCTTTGTCAAGTTCATATAGAAGACCTTCCAAAGATTCGCATCCTTCTGAGAATTTGCTTCCAAAATACTCAGTTTTATATTGAAGAAAATTATAACCCACCGAATCCTTCCAGAATTCCTTCGTTTCATTGATCAGACACCTCAAATTTTCCTGCTCTGCCTGCAGCTCTTCAACAAGTCCGTGTGCCATACTTCACCTCAATCTTTTTTGAATCTTCTACAAACGCAGTTTCGGATCGGTCTGCCGCAGTCCGGACACAAAACCGGTTCAGGTTCTTTCATTGCTCCAGAATCGACTGCGTGTTTAACATCAAGAGAGAGATTGGTCTCTTCATATATTCCGAGCTGCTCCAGACATTCATCGAGTTTGGCAACCAGTTCTTCGGAGTATCTTCCTCCGATATATTTCAGTTCCCAGCCGTGTCCGGGTGGAACAATGATTCCGGGCTCCTTCCAGAATTCCCTGACACAACACTTTTGCCAATCTACGATTTTACAAGCTCTTTCGTAATTCTGTCTCCATTTATATTCCTCATCTTCTCTATCACTGACCTCTCTTCTAGCAGCTTCGACAGCAGCTGATTCACCGGCACAACTAGGATGCCAGTTGCCGTCTTCATCCTTTGTCTGAGAGGCTTCACAGGCTTGCAATTCTCTCTCCGCCTCATACAACCTATTTTTCGCCTCTTCCAGCAGTTGCTTTGCCGTTTCCCATTTTTGCCGGATCTGTTCGCAGATAGTATCCATCATATCCAATTCACCATTGATCACGGCATCCGTTGTTTCCATTAAATATGTGACTTTTGCTGAAAAATTATCGATCGCTACAGCCAGTTCCTGCACTGCTTCAGGAGATACATCTACTTTTGAACCTGTCATTTTATCCTTACATACTTGCTTTCTTGTTTTCTATCTCTATGACAACATCAATTCGCCGCTGCAGATATTTTGTTGCCCAATCATAATACTTTTCGGCGAGAAACATTATCTGCTCCTTTCTGGTGCGGAAACTCGCCTCAAATTCATCGAACTTTGCATCTCTCCACTCCTCATTGAGTGCGGAAATGTTATTATCCAAAACCTCATAACAATCCTGCAAAGCTTTGGAAAGCGATATCAAATCACTTTGAAGTTGCAACAACTCCTTTGAGCCCACCTCGGTATGCGATGCTACAGTCATTTTAACCTCCGATTACAAATCAAGATATTTTCTCAAGGTCTTTTCCAAAGGATAAAGAATCTCCGCCTCGAACTCGTCGATCTCTTTGCAGAGAGGCTCGATTATATCCTTATCTTTCTCAAAATCTTCCTTAAATTTGTCAAACTGGGAATCCTTCCAACCCTGAGCAACCGTTTCAAGCGACGACTCTGTTTTTCTGAGCTGCTCTCTCAAATTTTCAGAGGTTTCATTAAGCTGACCTCTAAAAGTCCTCAATGAGTCGACATCATTAATTACAGCCGGCATTTTTTCCTCCCTTAACCTTCGTAAGTTTCAAAATCGAATTTGCCGTAAGGCTTGAACTTTATTAAGATATTTCTGCTTGTGCAGCAGTAGTAAGCCCTGAATTTGGAGCTCGGTCTGTTCAAAACGAACAGTCTGCTTGCCGCAGGAGAATCAATAAGTCTGTTGGAATCCCTTTCGCTCATCTGAAGCACGACTTTGTGATCAAATACCTGCAACGGGCTGTCGATCCTCGAAAGATTAGACAGGTTGTCCACCTGAAGGATTGTGTGAACTCCGACCATCGGACCATGCTTTAAAATGTAATCAAGCAAAGTGCCAGATTCAGAAACCTTCGCGCCGTATTTTGTAGCCTCCTGATCAAACATAACACCGCGCTGGAAAGCGTAAATCGAAAGATAGATACTGTGGAAACGCGCATCCTCATCCTCAGTAGCCTCGCGCTTTTCGATTTCAGCCTTGATCTCATTCAAATCTTCAAGGACTTCTGATTTTTTCGAAGCGAAGTGGATCGCATCCGGGAAGACGCTCTCAAAACCGCTGAACGCCTCTTTCGGAACGCTGTTCAAAGCATCGTAACTTTCGGTAAAATTCATCATGTAGAAGCTTGCACTCTTGTTTTTCTGGCCGTCACGCGCAAACATTGTTGATGTCATCGCAATTCTCTCTGCGACATCAGACTCGCCGCCGATTATAAGAATGTTGTTGTTTGACTCGTTCCTGACCGCTGCGCAGACATCAACATCGCTGATGGCGATAGATTCGCCGAGGTAGATACCGATTCCGTCCGGACCCGGGAACTCTTTTGCCGCAGTATGCTGTTCCGCCATCTTGCAATCGCGGTAATTGGGCAGATCGTTGCTTCTGAAAACCAAAGTATCAACATGTTCAAAATTCTGATTGCGGGCAGCAAACTTTGAAAGATCCGTAAGAAGGGTGTCAATATCCTTTTTGGGGAAGAAGAACGAGCGGACCAGACGGTTGTCATACTCTGAACCTGATTGGGAGTTGTAGATACATTCACCTGTTGCCAAAAGCGGTGCTGTTCTTCCACGGGTTTCAATCAACTGGCTGAAATCACTAGGTTTCGCCCTGAAAACGATACGGTTTGCAATAAGATCTCTCGGAACTGTCGCACCTGAAACAAGCTGCTGGGTCGCAAGGATAAGGTTGATTCCGAATTTACGATACTCCTGAATGATGATGGCTATCTTATCCTGCGCATCACGGCTGAAGGCATCGTTCCCCTCAAAAAGTTTCTGGAACTCATCGATTATTACAAGAAGCCTCGGAACGACAAGATCGGGTCTTTTGCGTTTCAAATCAACGATACTGCTGACTTCGTTGTCACGGCAAAGCGCCATCCTGCGAAGTCCTTCCTCTTTCAATTCGTTGAGGATGCTGATACCGAATTCCCGCTCGGCTTCCGGTGCGATAACACGGGCATGAGGCAGATTGTGCAAAGCGTAATTATTGAATTCGACTCCGGAGAAATCGAGGAGATAGAAATTAAGTTCGTTGGGCGAGTAGTTGATTGCCGCATTTAAAATAATCGAGTGCAGGAATACACTTTTACCTGAACCCGGAATACCGATGACGATAGCCGTATTCTGACCGCTCTCCTGAGAGATGACCAGATTTTGAACCGATTTGTCCTCTCCGATTCCGAACGGAATTTCGATTTTCGATGCGCTTCTGCCGCTCCACCACTGCTCTTTAGCCGGAACAAAATCCTTCCCGAAAATAGTTTCGATCTCACCGGCAGTCTCTTCAACTCCGCCGTTCACATAGCTGATCGCACTTTCAATAACATCGTCAGAGATCTCTTCAAAATGCTTTTTGCTTACATCGCTTCCGCTGTCTGAAAAATCAAATTCTAAAACAGAGCAGTCCGAGAGATTTCTTTTAAGAAGCGTGTAGGATTTTGAATAATCTTCTGATGAATTTACAAGATCGGAATCTACCAGAACTATCACGCTGAATCCGGCTCTGATACCGTTTTTCATGATTTTTTTCAGCAATGTAAGCGACTCGCCGAAAAATCCTGCCGGAAAAGCCTTGATTACTACAAGATTGTAGCTCTCTCTTTTCTCTTTTCCGAGATTGAATTCGGCAAGAGAATCAACCGATCCGACCAGAATATTCTGATAGATATTTTCAATCCGGCTCTGCAGGGAATTCAACTTGCGGTTGATATCATCCGATCTGACAATAAGCGAAAAAACATCTTTGTTGAGGTGCTTGAGAATATTCGAGGTACCTGTCATCTCGTCGGAATCGATCATAGTAAGATTCAGATCGCCAGGTTCGCATGAAGCAAACGATCTGGTAATCAGCGAATTTATTGCGTTGATGCAGCGTTCTTTACTTGAAGAATCGTATTTAACAACCATATTGTTGTTATCGAAGAGAGAAATAAATGACCTGTTTTCCACATCAATGAATTTATCAAACAACTCATAGCTGTTTACAAACTTGCCGAATTCGATTTTAGCCGGCGGGATATTTCCTTTTTTAAGATTTTTCCAAATCTTCTCTGAAAATTCTGCGACTTCGCAGCGTGTTGAGAAAAATTTGTTGAACCATACGTTGTAGGCATTCAGGCACTTGTCAACTTCCCTGAAAGAGCTTGCTGAAAATTCCCTGACAATGCGAACGACATTCTGACGGTAATTTTTGCACTTCTCCTCGCTTGCCTCTTTCTTTTTTCTGTATTCATCGGCAATTTGGTGAAGTTCAACAGAAAGGTTTGCCTCCAGAGCGCGGACTGCCATTGCTGAAGCTTTTCTGATTTCAGCTTCATATTTGCTGCTGCAATCTTTTTTTGCAGCTTCTTCTTCGGCCAAAATCTTTCTGAGTTCCGATTCGCCTAACAATTCTGCGCGATCACAGACAGAATCTCTTTTGTCCTGAATTTTTTTCGAAATATCTGTAAGTTTGCCGATCAGTTCGACAACTCTATCCGAAGACTGCGAATAAGTTTCGATGTAGTATTCAAGCTCGGCAGTATTTGACTCGAAAACCTTTTTGTAGGAACGGCTCTCTTTCGGCAAAATCTGCGAAAATGATTTCGTCGTTTTGGAAAAATCATCAAAAAGCTCCTTGAAGAATTCTTTCGGATCCTTGTTGATATCAAAATCTTTAATAATCGGATCCACAGTATTTGGGATTGATGCTGTTCTTGTGGTTTGCGGCGTAGGAGTAGGTTCAGGAGTTGATCCCGGAGTAGGTGCAGGAGCCGGCTCGGGTTTGGGTTCGCGTCTTGGTTCTGGTTTCGGTCTTTTCGGAGCACTTGGTCTCGGCGGCTCCGGAGCAGGAGTCTGTTCTGCCGGATCATCTGCTGTCAAATCGTTGAGGAATGGGCGCAACTCTGGTATTTCTTTTGCCAAAACCCATTTGTTGTCCGGCATATATGTCGCATGTACAGGTGTATCAACAAAGACTTTGAAAGCCTTCATATCTCCCAAGGAATATGGTCCGTAAATAACATTATTCAACTCAAAGTAGTAGCTAACTTCTCCGTTTCTCATTTCTCCTCCTGATTAAAAAAATACCACAAAAAACGATTTCACCATACCTTATGAATTTACTGTGTATAGTCAACAATAGATGCAAAATTTATATCATCATTTTCTGCAAAGAGACGCCCAAGCGCTCGTATGACGGCAAGGTGCTCTGAAAGGGCTCTCTCCGATTTTTCGATTTTTGCTGAGGGATCTAGTAGCCGAATTCCTGGATTATTGTTTTTGCGGCGGTAGTGCCTGATGAGATCGCTTCGACGATGGTGGAGCCGCCGGTTTTGCAGTCGCCTGCATAGACAAGTTTCGCGTTGTTGTCGCTTTTGGTGTCGGAGCGGCTGCCTACTGCGCGGATGATGAGGTCGAAGTAGGGGAGTGCGACGGAAGAGTTTTCGACAGGGACCCACTTTTCGCCGTCGAAGAAGTTGCGTCTCACGGTGAGGCAGAGTTTGTTCCCGATCTTTTCGATCTTTTCGGGGCTCGTCATGCCGTTGAGGTCGACCCTGCGGTTGATGAGGTCAAGGTATTCGGCTTTCGAGATGCGCATGTCCGAAATGCGGCGTCTGACGAACATTTCGACCGATGCCGCGCCGTTCCTCATTGCCGTCTGGGCACAGTCTGCCGCGACGTTCCCTCCGCCGATTACCGCAACGTGACCGTTCGTCTGGAAATCTTCGGGATGGTAGAGGAAATCGGTGTACGAAACGCTGAGTTCTTCTCCCGGGATCTTCAGTTCAAGGCAGTTGGGCTCGCCGGTCGAGACGATGACCGCATCAAAACGGTTAAGAAGTTCGACCGTGTGGCTGACCTTCGCGTTGAGTTTGAGGGTTACCAGGTCGTTGTTGCTGATGAACTCCCAGTCGCGCTCGATAACTTCGTGCGGGAGCCTGTTTTCGGGGATCATGCAGAGTGCGCCGCCGATCTCGTGCCGGCCTTCAAAAATCGTGACTTTGAAGCCGTGCTTCGTCAGCAGTGCGGTAGCCGCAAGACCTGCCGGGCCGGCTCCGACGATGGCGACCGTGTGTCCGTTCTTCGGGAGCGAGACCTTTTCCGGCTGTTCGCTCCTGAAGTTGTGGAGGATGGTCGCCTGAACTTTCGGGATGTTGATCGGAAAGTCGATCCCGGAGCGCGTGCAGGCCTTCATGCAGAATTTGTCGGGGCAGATCAGTCCGCAGGTCTGACCCATCGGGTTTGTGCGGGTGATCGTTGCGACGGCGTCGTCCCACTGTTCGGCCTTCGAGTACTGGATGAATTCACGCGGGTTGCAGTTGACGGGGCAGGCGCTCATGCAGGGCTGCGATTTGCAGTCGAGACAGCGTTTTATCTCCTCGCGAAGCTGCAGCTTGGTTAGGTAAAGAGATTTTTCGGACATGATTCTAGAATAAAAATATGAATAAAATCAAATTGTTATCTGAGTGCGTTCTTGAGGACTTCCTCTGCGACCTCGAGTGTCTTTGCCGTTCCGCCGAGATCGTATGTTACGACTTTGCGCTCCTGAACGGTGAGCTCGACGCCTCTCTGGATCTTAGCCGCGATGTCGTGTTCGCCGAGGTAGGTGCACATCATTTTCGCAGCAAGCAGTGTTGCCATCGGGTTGACCTTGTAAAGTCCTGCGTACTTCGGAGCGCTGCCGTGTACGGGCTCGAAGACTGCGTAATTGGAACCGATGTTTCCGCTGTGAGCGAAGCCTAAGCCGCCGACAAGCTGTCCGCAGAGGTCGCTGATGATGTCGCCGAAGAGGTTCTCTGCAACGAGGACTTCATACTTTTCGGGCGATTTTACGAGCCACATGCAGATCGCATCGATGTTGTCGAACCAAGCCTGGATCTCGGGGTATTCTGCCGCGACCTTCTCGAAGACGTCGACCATGAGACCGCCGGTTTTCCTCAGAACGTTCGGCTTCTCAACGAGGGTGACTTTCTGACGGTTGAACTTGCGGGCATGTTCGAACGCAGCACGGATGATCCTCTCCGCTCCTTTTCTGGTGATGACTCTTGCCGAAACCGCAAGGTCTTCGCTCGGGGTGTCCATGAAATTCTTCATCTTGGGAGCGCCCTTGAGCATCTCCTGCTTGAGCTCTTCGCTCGTCGGCCAGAACTCGACGCCGGCATAGCTGCCCTCGGTGTTCTCTCTGAAGACCGTGATGTTGATGTCGTCTCTGTGGTTCAGCGGGTTGCCCTTGATCGCGAAATTCGGTCTCTCGTTGCAGTAAAGGTCGAACTCCTGACGAAGTCTTACGATCGGTGAGAAGTATGTGAGATTCTTATCGCGAAGCGACGGGATAAGCTCGTTTTTCGCCTCCTTCTGCGGCTTGGAGGTGATTGCGCCGAAAAGTGCGCAGTCCGTGGTCTTCATCATGTCCGTTGTCCTCTTGGGAAGCGGATCTCCCTCGTTGCACCAGAATTCCCAGCCGATGTCTCCGTGGATGTATTCAGCGTTGAGTTTCAAGCCGTCAAGAACTATTCTGGCAGCCTCCATAACCTCTTTACCCGTGCCGTCACCCGGCAGCCATGCGATACGGTAAGTCATAATTTCCTCCAAAAAAGTTGTTAGAAAAACCAAAAAACAGGGGATTTTATAAATTGTTTCAGGGTAGTCAACCGGGAAAGGAAATTAATCCTCGTCGGTGTCTGCGGATGAGAATTCCTCGACGCTCTGACCGAGCAGAAGCGCGTTCTGATAGTGGATGAGCGGCTCGATGATCATGTCGAGCGAACCCTGCATGATCTCTTCGATCCGGTAGAGCGTCAGCTTGATCCTGTGGTCCGTGACTCTGCCCTGCGGGAAGTTGTATGTGCGGATCTTTTCGGAGCGGTCGCCGCTTCCGACGAGGCTCCTGCGCTGCGAACTGACCTCCTGGTCGCGCTTTTCCTGCTCCAGTTTGAGGAGCTTCGATTCGAGGAGCTTCATCGCCCTTGCACGGTTCTGGATCTGGCTGCGCTCGTCCTGCATCGCGATGACGATGCCTGTCGGGATGTGGGTGATACGGACCGCGCTGTCCGTCTTGTTGACGTGCTGGCCGCCGGCACCGCTCGAACGGTAGACGTCGATCTTGAGATCCTTCTCGTCGATCACGACCTCATCGATCTCCTCCGCCTGCGGGAGTACCGCGACCGTGATAGCCGATGTGTGGACCCTGCCCTGCGATTCGGTGACGGGTACGCGCTGAACGCGGTGGACGCCGCCTTCGTATTTGAGCCTGCCGTAGACGTCGTCGCCCGAGATCTCGGAGATGACCTCCTTGATCCCGCCGCCCTCGGACTCGCTGATCGACATGATCTCGACCTTCCACTTGTTGATTTCGGCGTATCTGCAGTACATCCGGTAGATCTCTTCGGCGAAAAGCGCCGCCTCGTCGCCGCCTGTCCCTGCCCTGATCTCGAGGATAGCACCCTTTTCGTCAAGCGGATCGTGCGGCAGCAGGAGGACGTTCAGCTCCTCCGTGATCTTTTCGTACTTCTCTTCGAGTTCAGGCAGCTCCGAGCGGATAAGTTCGATCAGCTCGGGGTCCTTTTCGATGGTAAGCATCTCCTTCTGGTCGGCGATTTCGTGCTCGAGCTTGTCCCACTCCAGATAGTTGTCAACGATTACTTTGAGGCGCTTGTATTCGCGCATAAGCTTCGTGTATTTTTTGATGTCTGCGACAGTTTCCGGCTTCGCGATCTCCTTTTCCAGGTTCAGGAAGCTTCTGTGGATCTCGGCGAGTTTGTCTTTGATTTCGAGCATTGTCGTCACCCCGTGAATAAAAAAATCCCGCCAACCTCAAAAGCTTGAAATTGACGGGAGAAAAACCAAAAAAGCTACATTTATTTCTTGCCGGTGTAAGTATCTCTTTTGTACTTAGCGTTGAATTTTTCAATTCTGCCGGCGGTATCGACGATTTTTGTCTTACCGGTGTAGAAAGGATGGCAATTCGAGCAGATTTCTACGTTGTAGCCTTCTTTTTTGGTGGAGCGGGTGAGAAATTCTGCCCCACAAGAACACTTGACCGTAATAACTTCAAGATTCGGATGCGTTTTTTCTTTCATAACTTTCTCCTTCACTTCAAAAAAACGGGGTATGCTAGTCTCAAATTTAAAAAAAGCAACTTTTTCGCGGCAAAAACGGAGCCCGGCGTTGTGACGAGCCGGCTTCAGGCGTCAAAAGGGGTGCGGAAACTTTCAGCCGTTTTCCGCAAATCAGCTTTTTTCGTCCATTCATTTGCTAATTTGCCGGATTTGTATATTCTGTCGGGAACTTTTTTAGGAGGTTAGGAAATGCGTAAGTTAATGTGTGCGGCATTCGCAGTACTTATTTCGTTATCTCTGTATGCACAGGACAACTCGAACAACTATCAGGACATTTACCAGCAGTATCTGAACAGCCAGCAGCCAGCAGCCCAGCCGGCTCAGCCCGCTCAGGAGGAGAAGAAGGAGGAGGCTCCGGCACCTCAGCCAGCAGCCCAGCCCGCTCAGCCTGCTCAGGAGGAGAAAAAGGAAGAGGCTAAAGAGGAGAAAAAAGAGGAACCGGCTCAGGAACAGCCCGCAGAGCAGGCTCAACCCGCTGACGAACAGCCGAATGAAGCTGCTCCGGCGGAAGAGAAACCGGCAGAGCCCGGAAACATCCCCGGACTTGCAAGAAAGCCCTACTTCTCGATCATGGCTTACGGCGGCGTTTCGAACGGCATCAACTGGTTCGGCAACGACGTTCTGAAGGAGTCCAGCTACAGGTTCGGCGCTGACGATGCCATCCTTGACCTTCAGGGCGGCGATAAAATGTTCAACGGCAGGATCGTCCTCAACTTTACAAAAGGTATCGTCTCCGAGAAGAGCATCAGGATCAACTACGAACACGACGATACTCTTCCGACGGACTACTCCAATCCGCTTGAACTTAGAGACAAGAGCAACGCTCCGAACGCGCTTGACGTTCTCGAGAATGTTTCGTTCCGCTTCGAGCACCCCTCATTCAGGAATGCGAACAACACCTTCGGACTCAACGTCGGTCTTGAAGTCGGTCTCTTCTCCATGCCGTTCGGTATCGAGAGCGGTTACAACCATGAGATAATATTCAGCAACTCAAGCATCAAGGATTCCTTCCTCGGCGGCGGCTTCAACGAGCTCGGTCTTGCATTCGGTCTCGATTTCCTCCTTGCGAGCGATATGGATCTTGCACTCACGCTCTACACTTTCAACGGCCACAACGAGGTCATGCTCGACGGCAGCGACAGGTTCGCGGATCCGGCGTTCGGCTTCGATCTCAGATTCAAATACAATAAGAAGTTCTTCATTACCGCGGCATTCTCGCTTATCGTCGGAAGCGCTTACCATGACTATGACGAGGATACCGAAAACGGCATTTTCAAAACTGTAAACAACTCGTATCTCGATGAGAACAACAGGATCGAGGAGAATCTTATACTTAAGGATAACGCAACCGGCAGGAACGACTTCGCCAGAAACAAAAAGAACACTATCTTTTCGATCGGCACTGACCTCGGTTATCATCTGAACGATAAGGTCACTCTCGGCCTCAAGGCTGAGTTCGTCTATTCGAACAGAGCTATCTTCAACCCGAGGGCGAACATTTTTGTAGACGGTAAATACTACAAGGATGTAAGATTCCTCAGAGACGGCAGCGAAATTACGATCTGGAACGACAGCAGCTACAGCACCTGGGGCGTTTTCGGCGCGCTTTACACTAACGTCTACTGGTTCGACATCCTTGCAAGAGTCAGCTACTACAAGGCTCCGTACCTCTTCACCTACATCAAGGACAGTGACAACTCGACACTCGGTGTCGACGTCGAGTTCAACTACAACTTCTGCGACTATGCGGCTGTCGGTCTTGCATACTACTTCGCGAAAGAGGACATCCATAAGTATGACGCGAATATCAGCAGCGACTACTTCAAGGATACCTACTATCACCACACGCTGTCGCTTTACATGACGTTCTATTACGACCACCTTTGGGAAAAGGCCGGCGAGTAGGCTTCTCCGACGATCCTGATCCCGCTTTATGACGTTCCCTCTTAATTTTCCATTCATCGGATTTTCAAAAACAGACTGCGCGGGGGTTCACGCATGAGATATGTTCTGATGGCTGTTTTTGTGCTTGCAGTCACGTTTCTGATCACGAAGTATCTGATTTTTGCTTTGAACAGGGCCTTCCCGCAGACTGCGAGACATAAGTGGCTGCATCTGCTGCTGACAGTCGCCGTTCTCGGACTGGTCTTTCTTGGGAGTGAACGTAGAATCGTCGGGACCCTGACCCAGAGATACGTCAGTTATGCAGTCTATCTGCTTTTTGTTTTTCTGCTCGTGTTCTTTGTCTACGGGGTATTTGTCGAGTTTTTCGTTCTGCTGCGCAGGCTCTTCCCGGGAATGTACGAACGGGAGCTTTCCGTCGTCAGGCGGAGGCTGATATTTTTTGTTCTCTCCGCGATCTCGCTTTTTACCGTGAGTGTCGGGATGTACTCCATGCAGGATGTTTCAGTCACCAGGCTGGAGCTTCACAGCCCGAAGATTTCTCAGCCTACCAGGGTCGTTCAGCTTTCCGATCTTCATTTCAGCAGCATTATCGACGAGGATTTCGCACGCATGGTCGTAAGGCTCACAAACGCCCAAAAGCCGGATCTGATCGTAATGACGGGAGACTATGTAGATCCGGGAGTCATCTCGCCTGACAGGGTGACGGAGGAGATGAACAAGCTCGAGGCGCCTCTCGGCAAGTACGGGATATCCGGCAACCACGAGTTCTACACAGGTTACGGCGAAGCAATGGATTTTATCGAAAAGAACGGCTTTATCACGCTCAGGAACGAAAGGGCTGCTGTCGGGCGGAACATCGTTCTGTTCGGAGTCGACGACAGGGCTGCCGAAAATATTACCGGCGGCAGTATCCGGTCCGAAATCGAAGTACTGAACGGGTCGAAGGCGGAGAACTACAATATCTTTTTGAAGCACAGACCTGAAATCGAGGATGGATACGAGGAGCATTTCGACCTGATGCTTTCGGGGCACACGCACGGCGGGCAGATCTTTCCGCTTGCGATAGCCGCCGCGATCGCCAACAGGTACTTTATCGGCAGGTACACTCTGGATAACGCTTCGACGATTTTTGTTTCGAAGGGAACGGGCGCCTGGGGACCGCCGATCAGGTTTGCTGCTTCGCCGGAAATAATTGTTATCGATCTTCTTCCGTGAGGCGCTATGGCAACATTTTTTACAGACGAGATTTCGGAACAGCTGAGTTTTTTTGCTTCGCCGGAGCAGCTTGAGGCTTTTCTGCCGCTTTTGAAGAGTATCGGAGAGATTTCGGCTGACCGGATCGCTCCAAATGCGTCCGCAGTCGATAAAAAGGGGGTCTCTCTCGAAAGCGGGAGAGTTGAGCTTTGCGGTGAAACAGTTGAAAATATTAAGCTTTTGAGAGATGCCGGCTATCTCGGTTCCTCTCTGCCCATTGAGTTCGGCGGCAAAAATCTGCCGAGACTTTTTGGCATGGCTGCGGTCGAGATGATTTCACGCGCCGATGCCTCACTGATGACTCTGGTCTCGCTCCAGGATATTGCGTTACTGATAGAAAAATACGGCACTGACGAGCAGAAAAAACGTCTGCTTCCCGGGATCGCAGACGGCAGGACGAGCTGTGCGATGGCACTCAGTGAACCCGGTGCGGGAAGCGATCTTCAGGCTGTAAAGCTCGAGGCGCGGGAAACAGACGGAGGCTGGCTGCTTAACGGCACGAAGCACTTCATCACCAACGGAGACGCCGATCTTCTTCTGGTCCTGGCGAGGAGTGAAGCCGGTTCAAAGGACGGGCGGGGGCTTTCGCTTTTCATCGTTGAGAACCCTCACGATCCCACCGTGACGGTGACCGGGCTCGAACAGAAAATCGGGATCAACGGTTCCCCGACCTGCACGGTCAGTTTTCGGAACGCGAAGTGCGAACTTCTCGGGAGAAGGCGTTTCGGTCTGATCCGATACGTCTCGGAACTTCTGACGGGAGCCAGGCTCTCTGTGGCGGCGCAGGCTTTGGGAATTGCCGAAGCGGCACGTCACGAGGCTTTGCGCTACACGTCGGTTAGAGAACAATTCGGGAATAAAATCAACAGCTTTGCTCAGGTAAGGCGGATGCTTGACGCTGCGGAATACGAGATATGTTCCACGCGGATCCTGCTCTATTTTGCGGCGAATATGATCGACAAGGCGGCGGCCGGACCTGAAACAGATCGTGAAACGGCATCGGAAACGGAGCTGCTTTCATCACTATTAAAATACGGAGCCGCTGAGATCGCCAACCGGATCGTCTACGATTCCGTGCAGCTTTTCGGCGGTGTCGGTTACCTGAGAAACGCCGCGGTAGGAAGGTTGGCCAGAGACGTCCGTGTCACGACTATTTACGAAGGGACCTCTCAAATCCAGATCCTGTCTGCGCTTTCCAGGATCAAAAACGGTACCTTTCTGAATCTTTTGAACAGAGAGCTTGATGATCTGTCCGGTGACGGTGAAAAGGATGAAATCGCTGAACTTTCAGAAATATTTTCCCGAACTCTGGATTCTTGTTCCGCTGAGTGCGACTTCTTTTCGCCCGAGCTGGTTGAGGCTGCCTTCATTCTGCTCCGCCTGACTCTTCTCAAAAAATATTCAGGATCTCCGAGTGACGAACGCTTAGCGAAAATGGACCTCCTGAAAACCGGTTTTCTGATTAAAAATATACTGCTCTGCCATTAAAAAAAACAGCGCTTTCTGACTGCCGAAAAATTTTTCTGTTCCGAATATCAAGTAATTTCAATGTGTTGTTTTATGTATTATTGTTGCAGTTATTTCTTGACAAAAAGTTGAGTTTTTACTACTCTCGCCACGATTTTTTTGGTGGGTTATCAATTCTATCTAGGTAGGGTATCATGAAACACATTAACGTTTTCGCTTTGACGATGGCTTTTTTGGCACTTTTTTCGTTCCAGGTTTTTGCTGACGATCTTTTTGATCTTGACAGCGGCGCATCGGCTCCAGAAGAGGCTGCTGCTGAGGATGAGAACGGCGGAGAGGCTGCTCCTGCAGAGGGCGCTGCTGCTGCCGAAGCTCCGAAAACCGCAAAACTTGAGGTCGGAGAAGCTGCTGCTGACTCTGAGGGTGAAAAGGAACTCAGAGATCTCAATGTAGAGAAGAAAAAACAGATCAAGGTTGTCCAGAAGAAGGATTTCACGAAGGACAAACGTTTCGAACTCGGTATCGATGTCGGCTTTGTATGCGGCGACTGGGAAGACCTTTTCGCTGTAGGTATCAGAGCTGCTTACCATTTCAACGAATACATCGCTCTTCAGGCCCGTTTCCTCTATGGTGCGGTCTCCTGGGAGAACGAAACGCTCAAACAGGCTTCAGAGGCTGACGCTTACGTTGCAAAAAGCAACATGATGCTTACCGCAGGCGCAAGCGTAATGTTCACCCCCTTCTATGGCAAGATCAGTATTTTCGGAGACATCATCCCGAAGTACGACCTCAACGTCTCGATCGGCGGTTACTACTACAGAACAATTGCCCAAGATAAGAACAAAAGCGTAAAGAAGATGGAAAACAACGACGGTGCGTTCCAGATCGGTTTCGCTCCGAGAATTTTCCTTGGCAAGAACGCAAGTCTCAGCCTTAACTTCGATTGGTTCATTATGAAGGATAAACGTCCGAAACAGGAAGGCGGAAGTTCTGCATATCTTAAATCAGACTTTATGTTCACAATCAACGCAAGTATGTTCCTTCCCTTTGCTAAGTAGTGGGGTGGTACTATGAAAAGATTACTTACGTTAATTTTAGCCTGCGTGGCTTTGTCGGTCCTCGTCTCCTGCGCGACTCAGCTTACTGTCCGCGAGAAGGAGATGAAAAAGTACGAAAAGATCGACGCATCGCTCGTTGAGGGTATGCCCGAGCCGATCGTTAAGGTCGTCGAGGCCTACAACAAGGAAGATTACTTCACCTCGGCCGTCGGTTTTTATGCAATCATGAAAAACAAAGAGTGGGACAGGCTCCACGAGACCGCAAGATACTACTATGCGGAATCTCTTTTCAGGATGGGTCTTTACCAGGCATCCGAATATCAGCTTGCCGAGATCCTTTTTGAAGGTCCGGATTCCCACTACTTCGTATCGAGTCTTCTCAAACTTCTTGCCGTAACCTATCAGACAGAAGATGAGAAGGTCCTTTTTGCAGTTCTTTCCAACGTTGATTATTCGGTTCTTCCCAAGAAGTTCGCGAATGAGTTGACCTACTACCTTGGCAAGATCAACTTCTACAACGGACAGGATGATCAGGCTGTCAAGATGTTCTCGCAGGTCAAGGACTACAGCTCCTTCTATCCGAAGGCGAAGTACTTCCTCGGCGTCATTCAGGTCAGACAGCAGCAGTTCGCGGAAGCTATGAAGAGCTTCAACGAGATCAAAGAGATGCCCGATGATAAATACATCGGTACCGATATCAAAAAGCTGAAAGGAATGTCAGAACTTGCACTCGGTGAGCTTTACTACGCAGCTGCATGGAAGGCTCAGAACAAGCTTGCAATGTTCAACGTAGCTCTCAACTACTTCTCGAACGTAGGAAGAGACAACTCCCAGTGGTTCGAATCTCTCTTCGCAAGAACATGGGCTTCACTCATGATCGGAAGGTTCGACTCAACGCTCGGAACGGTTGTAACGCTCAGATCTCCCTTCTTCACCGACATTTACTTCCCCGAGGTAAACATCGTTGAGGCGGTTACCTACTACAACCTCTGCCAGTATGACGAAGTAAACAACGTTATTGACTACTTCTTCAGCGTATATCCGGCTTATTCTCAGAAAATGAACACCTGGCTCGAGAATGTTTCGACCAAGACAGGTCTTGACGTCTACAAAGAGCTCCTTGTTATGTATAAGGAGGCACAGGCAGGCAAGCAGACTGAGCTTCCCGAGGCTGTTCTCCGCAACATTCTCACCGAAAATCTCTTTATCAGAAAGTACAACCACATTAAAGAGATCGAAAGAGAGTTCGGAATCATTGAGAAGTCACCTGAATCTTTTGCAAACAGCGTGATCGCTCAGGATGTCTCCAAGAAGATGGCTTATCAGCTCACTAATCTCAGGAACGATGCGGGAATCTGGCTGGTACAGCGTGTACAGAGCCTCAATGCAGATCTTACGCAGCTTATTGCCGATATGAGAGCGATCCGTTTCGAGATGACCGATAGTATGAAGTCAGCTCTCGAGAAGGAAGAGCTTTACGGGAAAGAGGTTAAGGAAGAGGAAGAGACCGTCGAGAAGAAGGCTGAGATGAACCCGTCGGTTCCGCAGAATTCTTACTACTATCCGTTTGACGGCGAGTATTGGGAGGATGAGCTCGGTTACTACTTCTTCAACGTCGAGAATTTGTGCAAAGAGTAGCTTTAATTACGAAGAATAGGGGTTCCAGAAATGATAAGTAACAAAAAAATACGTTTTATCGTAGCGATTTTGTTGGTTCTGTCGTTTACTCTGACTCTTTCCGCTCAGAGAAAGAAAAGAGAGGGAGACGAAGAGGTCGGTAGCACAGGTCCGGCTAAAACGCGTGTCGAGACAGGTGAAAAGGTCAAAACTGACAGTAAGGCGATGGCGGCTCGTGATGACGCTATCAAACAGTTGAACGAACTTATCAAGGATTATCCGGAAGGTCCGAGAAAGGCTGAGGTCTACAGAAGACTTGCCGAGCTCTACTGGGAGAAGGCGAGAGGAATCAAGGCCGTAATCATGGACGAGTTCAACAAGAAGACTGATAAATATTACGAGATGAACGATCCGAACGCTCCGATGCCTGAGCTTGTTCTTGACGCCGCTTGGGAATGGAACAAAAAGGCAATCGACGTCTGCGATTACATCATCAAGAAGTATCCGAGCTTCCAGGGTATTGACGAGGTCTACTTCTTCATGGCTTCGAACCAGATGGAGATCGGTCAGAGCCTTGCTGCTGTCCGTTACTACACTCTCGTTGTTGAAAAGTTCCAGAATTCAAAGTTTGCGCCCGATGCTTACTTCGAAATGGGCGAGTATTTCTTCAACAACAACAACGTTTTCAAGGCTATGCCGAATTACAAGGCGATCATTGAAAAGCATAAAGACAACAAGTTCTACGGCTTTGCTCTTTACAAATACGCATGGTGCATGTACAACGTCGGAGAATACGAAGAGTCGGTAAAGCTTTTCCAGGAAGTTGTTGTAAGCGCAGAAAAAATCAACGACCAATCCCTTAAAGAGGACGCAATGAACGATATGGTTGCTCCTTACGCAGAGGCAGGGAACGTTGATGATGCGGAAAAATACTTTAAAAATGTTGTCAAGGAACAGAAGTACTTTATCGCAGTCCTCAAGAGACTTGCCGGCATTTATTTCGATCAGGACAGATCTCAGGAAGCGATAAAAATCTACAGAAAGCTTCAGCAGGAGGCTCCGGAGAGACCTGAAGGTCCGACCTGGCAGAAACAGATCGTCGAGTGCTACAAAAAGCTCAACGACAAAGATTCTGTAAGAAAGGAGATCATCGTTCTCGTTGCCAACTATGCTGATGCAAATGCACGCTGGGTCAAGGCAAACGAAAAAGACGAAGCTACGCTTGAAAGTGCTCAGCAGACAGCTGAAGCCGCTCTCAGGATCCTTACCGTCGATTACCACAACGAAGCGAGAAAGACGAAAAACACGGAAACCTGGAAGATCGTCGGCGAGCTTTATCCGACCTACCTCAAGTACTTCCCGAAGTCAGAGGCTTCCTACGATATGCGCTTCAACTATGCAGAGTATCTTTATGACCACAAAAAATACACGGAAGCCGGTGACCAGTATCAGGCTGTAGCCGACATGAATCCGAAGGGACATCACTTCGAGGATGCTTCTTACGGCGCTGTAAGCTGCTTCGGTGCACTTCTTGAGTCCGAGCAGGAAAAGGCCAAGAAAGAGGCTCAGAACAGAATCGCAAAGTCAAAACAGGACGGATCGGGAGAAATCCAGAAAGATTTGGTAAAAACTGCTGATGATAAGGATGCAGGCAAGAAGGATATCGTTGCGGATGAGTTCAAGCCGAAACAGATCCCCGAGCTTCACCAGAAGTTCATCACAGCTTGCGACACATACATCAAAAACATCCCGCGATCCAAATATCTCGTAGACATTATCTACAGACAAGCTATTACATATTATGCTTTCAACCACTTTGACAAGGCGGTTCCGGTATTCGAGATGATCGTCCAGAAGTATCCGAGAAACGATCTTGCTGAATATTCGGCAGATCTTATCATGGACTCTCTGAACATGGCGAGAGACTGGGAACAAATCAACAATAAGTCAAGGGAATTCCTTAAGAATTCTGCACTGCTTTCCGGTAGGAACAGACTTAAATCAGATCTTGAAAAGTTCAAGGAGATGGCGACATTCTATGCTGCTGACATTCCTCACAAAAACGGAAGGAGCCTTGAGTCTGCCGACAGATATATGGCTTTTGTAAACGAGTTCCAGAAGTCGAAGTACAACGATGTCGCAATGTACAACGCGATCGTTTACTACCAGAAGGGCGGTGACCTTTACAAGTCGATCCGTGTTCAGGAGCAGTTCCTGAGAGAGAATGACGATGTTTACAAGAAGTCGCCCCACAGAGACAAAATCATGTTCGGTCTCGCGAAGAACTACGAAGCTATTGCTTACTATGACAAGGCTGCTCAGCTTTATATCGATTTCGTTGAAAAATCTCCGAACAGCAAGGATTCCGGCGATGCGGTTTACAACGCAGCCGTTCTTTACGAGAGCATTGGCGAAACCGAGAAAGCTATCGACAACTACAGACTCTTTGTTGACAAGTACGCGAAAGACGACAAGGAGAAGGCTGAAATAGCTCTTCGTTACGGCTATATTTGGATGAGAAAGGGTAAATCCTTCTACGACAAGGCTGAAAAAGGTTTCGACAGATTTGTCGCAGATCATACCAACATCAAGGGATTGAAGGATTACTATTACATTGATGATGCCGGCAAGAGAAAGCCTGTGAGCGAAATCAATAAAGTCAGCGTCGAAAAGGGCGAACCCAACACTCTGCTTGCTCTTTACGGTGCAAAGATGAAGATGTACAAAGAGCAGGGTAACACGAAGGAATACTACAAGAGTGTTGACAAGATTCTCCAGATTTCGAGAGGCGCAGAGTTCAAAGAGAAGGCTGAATTGGGTGAAAATTCAAGAGATATCATCGCTGAAGCTCTCTTGGAAGAACTTCTTCCGGAATTCAATGAGTATATGTCGATCAAATTCGACAACATTCCTTTTGCGAAGAAACACAAGGGTTATGAGCTCCTTCAGCTCGGTTTCGATGTCGAGGACGGAAAGATCATCCACCACGGTGAGGCAAATCCCGACGAGCTTTATCCTGACGAGAAGGCTAATCTGAAGGCTGCCGCAAAGGTAAAGGACGAGTTCAACAAGATTTCTCAGGAGAGAATGACAAAGAAGATCGAGCTCACAGTCTCGCTTTCACAGAAATACGAGCAGATTATCGAGATCTCGGCTTCTCCGAGATTTACCCCGGCAGTTCTTTACTACATCGGTAAGATTTATAAGGATTTGACCGACCAGATGTTCAATGCTCCGATCGCTCCATGGCTCAGTGAAGCTCAGATCTCCGAGTATAAGAACTACCTTGATGAAAAGGCTTTCGGTGCCCAGAAAAACGCTGTTACATACTTTGAGACCGCTATGAAGAAAGGTTATGAAAGCTCTGTTTACAACGAATGGGTTGCAAAGGCTAAATACGAGCTTCGTTTCTTCCAGGAGGTTACGGGCGGCAAATATTACGATGAAAACGAGATCGTTCCGCCGTCAGACATGATCGAAACATCATCCTTGATCGGTAAATTCGACGATAACTTCAATTTCCCGAAGATTTCCGATGAGGAGAGAGAGAAGCTCAAGAGGACTTTGAACGCTCCGAAGGCAGCTCCGGTCGAGCAGCCCGCTCCGACAGAGGCTCCTGCTGTTCAGGAAGAGACCAAGGCGGAGTCTGAGCCTGTTGAAGAGGCAGAGAACTCGGAACCGACCGAAAATGAAGGCGAGGGAGAGTAAAGATGAAAAAATTAATAATTTCCATTGCATTAGTTCTTTCAATGATCCTTGTTTCCTGCGGAACGACTCAGGAAAAGGCTCCGGAAAAGAAAGTTGAAGAGAAGGCTCAGACTACCGCAGCTGTTAAGCAGGAAGCACCTAAGGAGCCTGAAGACTGGGTAAAGTTCTACACTAAGGCCGGAATGGAAGCGCTTGAAGTAAAGGACGGCAAGGTCAACTTCGACAAGGCGATCCAGAACTTCCAGATGGCTGTAGAGGCTTATCCGACAGCTCCGATCGTTTATTACAATCTCGGTTTGGCTTATCAGCGCAAAGGTGACGACCAGAATGCGGTTAAAAACTACAACAAGGCACTTGAGCTTGATTCGAAATATTCGCTTCCCGTAATCAACAAGGCAGCGATTTATGCGAACAAGCTTGAATACAACAGAGCTATCGAAGTTTGCGAGAAGTTCCTTGAGAAAGAGAACGATAAGGATAAGGGCGTTCTTTCCGCAGTCGCAGGTTTCTATCTTCTGAAGGGTGACTACATCAACGCCATCCAGTCGGTAAGAAAGATCCTCATTCAGGATCAGGCTGATGTGGACGCGCTTAAAAACCTCGGCATGATCTACTTCAAAAAGAACGATGCCGGTCTTGCTTCGATGGTAACGACAAACTCCTACAACTTGAAGCCGGATGATTCAGGTATCGCGAACAACCGTGGTGTCCTCTATTCTTCGCAGAACGACGATTCGCTCGCAATGCTCTATTTCTCGCGTGCAATTGCCAATGACCCGAAGAACAAGAGCGCAAACTTCAATGTCGGTTCAATCGCAATGAAATACGGTGATGCGGAGACTGCTTACGAAAGATTTTCGGTCGTTCTCTCTCAGGATCCCGACAACCTGAACGCAAGGATCGGTCTTGCCATGGCTTTGAGAGGTCTTGGCAGGTTTGAGGACGCCGAGAAGGAGTATATGGAAGTTCTTCAGAAGGATCCGAACAACGCAATTGCTACATTCGATCTGGCGGTTCTTCACCATGACCACATGAATAAAAAGGTTGATGCGAAGCGTGAGTTCAGAAAGTATCTCTCGCTTGTTTCCGATGTTCCGAAGGAGCATATAATCAACCTTTACCTTGAGGATAAGGTCAATATTCGCCCGGTAGAGTGAACTGAATGAGAGAAAATTTGATATTTTTTTACTAAAGACTATTTTTTCACGCTTGGTGAAGTGGAGGAAAATATGAAAAAATTACTCGTTACGTTGCTTTTGCTTACGTCATTTGCGTTCGTTTTTGCTCAGGAAGGGCAGGATACAGATGAAGAGGGGCGTCTCATCAAATATAGAGAGAAGACGGTCATCGACTTCGAAGACGTAATGCTTGAAGGTCAGATTAAAAAACCCTCGGGATCGTTTCTGATGGATAGATCGAAGACGAAATTCAACTCCCTTATCAACCTGAAGCAGGACTTCAACAAGGAGTTGGTAAAGTCTGTTGACCTGTTGAATTAGAGTGTATTGTTAACCATAATTAATGAGGCCGGAAATTATGCCTGAAAACACAAAAATGAGAAAACGCTTGTTGTACGATTTGTCTCCGATTCCGGAGGTGCCCGTAAACCAGGATGCCAAGGGAAAGCTGGAGCCTGAGGTAAGAGTCGTATACGAAAATGATGTCCTGCTTGACTTGCAGCGCGTACGCGGAAAATTCACGGTCGGCACAGAGAATAACGCGGATTGTGTTGTTGATGAGGCTAGTATCGATGATAAAGCTTTCGAGTTCGCTACTGTCTCAGGTAAGAATTTTACAGTAAATTTGAAGAGCGGTTTCAAGGGTGCGATCTATCAGGGAACTGAAAAGACCGATCTTGAGAAGTATATCTCTTCAGGAAATACTACAGTAACGATTGAAGACCAGACGCTGGTCGTTGCAGAGTTCGGTAAGATCTCCCTCTGCGCGTCGAAGTCGCCGGCTGAAAAGTTCATCGGCGCCGGTTTCGGCAAGCAGTTCGATTTCGCATTTTTATCGATCCTTCTTCTCGTTTTCGTACTCGGCGGTTTCGCTCTCAACATGGTTATAGAGACTCCGCCTATCGAAGTTGATATTTTTGAGCTTGACAACAGATTCGCAAAGCTGATTGTTGAGACCAAAGAGGAAGAGGTAAAGGTCGAAGAGATCGAAGAGGAAAAGAAAGTCAAACTTGAAAAGCCGAAAGAGGGTCTTGTTGAGGCGACTCAGCAGAGGAAGTCTCTCGGTGAAGAGGGTAGAGTCGGTGATAAGAAGAGCCGTGTAGCAAATGCTCAGGGTTCTGCCAGAAGAGGTCTTGACGCAAAAGTCGCTCAGAGCTCGGGTATCATGGGTGCTCTTTCGTCAGGCGCTGCAAGCTTCGACAGAGTATTCGGCGGCGGCGGTCTCGGTGCAGGTATGGAAAAGACACTTGGTTCGGTAACGGGTCTTGCCGGTGTTGACCAGTTCGGTTCCGGCGGTCTCGGAACAAGAGGTTTCGGTACAGGCGGCGGCGGTAACGCTCTCGGCATTGGCGGTCTCGGAACAAGAGGTCGTGGCGGCGGCGGCGCAAGCGGCAAGTACGGTATGGCAGCCGGTCAGATCGGTAGAAAAGGTCGTTCAGACATTTCAGCCGGCGGCGGTCAGGCAGTTATCATGGGTGCTCTTGATAGATCCGTCATCGATGCTTATGTAAGAAGAAACCTTGCAAAGATCAGATGGTGCTACGAAAAAGAGCTTAACAAGGATCCGAAGATTTTCGGTAGAATCGTTATCAACTTCATCATCACGAAGGACGGTACGGTAAACAGCTCGAAGGTTCAGCGTACGACGATGGGCAACGCGACGGTTGAAAGCTGTGTTGCAGATCAGATCAAGAAAATTCGTTTCCCTGCTCCCAAGGGCGGCGGTATCGTTATCGTAAACTACCCGTTCGTATTTAAACACTCTGAAGGTTAGGAGGGTATAAAATGAAGAAAGGCTTGTTATTAATTCTTGTTCTTCTTTTCGGCTTTACCCTCTTTGCAGCTGAGTCCGGAGAGGAAGTCGGAGACGTTTCCGGCAACGATCTCAATCCTGTCATAAGAGGACTTCACCTGCAGGTTTCAGGCGGTATTCTGGCTTATGTAGGCAAGGCCGGCGGAGACAACGCAGGCAGCCCGATCGGTTCGGCATTGAGGCTGAATCTCGGTTATGACATTCCGGTAAAGAATGTTGTAAACATCGGTATCGGTCTTTCAGTCGGTATGCTTCAGTTCAATGCGAATGAAAACGATGCAGACCTTGACCAGAACTACAAGAATTCACCTTGGTACGAAGATTATAACCCGCTGACTGTCGGTCTTGACTTCGATGTTACATGGATGATCAACCCGAGATGGGAATTCGGCGTCCTTGTAAACTTCGATTACTATGCGCTTGCAAAGACGTACAAATCCGGCAGTGATGCAATTAAGGGCAAGACCAACAATGGAAATATCGCTGTCGGCGGCGGTCTTATTTTCGAATACTACACTTTTGCGAGACACTTCTCGATCGGTGCTTCTGCGGAGTTCAACTATGTCGTTGACTTCGACGGAATGAACATCATTATTACTCCCTTCATGAAGTACTCGTTCTTCTGATTTTTACCCGAAGTGATTCCCAACAGCAAAAATCCAATCGGCATCTTTGACAGCGGTGTCGGTGGGCTAACCGTATTCAAAGAGGTAAAAAAGGCTTTACCGAATGAGAGTCTCATTTATCTCGGGGATACTGCGCGTGTTCCGTACGGTACGAAATCGGCGGCTGTCGTAACGAAATACTCTCTGACGAATGTAAATATGCTTCTATCGATGGGAGCTAAAGCCGTCGTTATAGCCTGCAATACGGCGTCTGCGGCGGCCGTATCGTATTTGGAGAAGGTCTTTCCGAACTGCATGATAATCGGCGTTATCGAACCGGTTGTCGAGTATCTTCTGCAGCATCCAGAGTTTAGGAAGATTGCTGTTATCGGTACCAATACGACTGTCGCCTCCAAAGCTTACCAGAATGCGTTGAAACGCGGATCTGCCGGTCTCGAAATCGTCGCGAAGGGCTGTCCGCTTTTTGTTCCGCTGGTCGAGGAGGGGCTTTTCAGATCAAAAATAACGGAGCTGACGGTCGACATGTATCTTTCCGGGATAAGGCGGGAGAAGCCCGATGCTCTGATTCTGGGCTGTACGCATTATCCGATGCTGAAGGAGATCATTTCCGACTATTTCGGCGGTACGGTCCGGATTTTTGATACCGGTTACTTCACCGCACGGAAACTGGCGTCGGTTCTGGCTGAAAAACATGCGGAAAACCGTTCTCTGAGGGTAGATCGTGACTCGTTTTTTGTTACTGACGATGCCGATTCCTTTCGCAGGACAGCCGAATTATTTTTGGGTCAAGAGGTAATTAATGTAAGTAGAGTTTGATTTTTTTATTTTTTTCTATAAAAGCCAATCGTGAGATGATTTTTTGTGGAGTTAGAAATGAAAATTTTATCTGAAGTAATGTTTTGTGTACTGATTGCTTTTTCTTCGTTCGTCTATGCGGATGATAACGCAGACGCTCCGGCTCCGGAAGCCGGAAATGTTCAGACTCCGGCTCCTGCGGAGACTCAGACTGTACCGGCTGCTCAGCCGGCTGCGCAGCCGAAACAGGAGAGCGAGAAGGACAAGGCCGCTGCGGAATACGATATAAAGCTGCGTTCGCTTGAGGAGAAGATCAATTCTCTGAAGGACAAGATCTTCAGATCCAAGCAGCGTCTTGCAATTCTTCAGGAGACCGTTCTTACAGGTTCGATCGCGGGTTCCAGCGTTGCGATCATCCATAAGAACTCTGTAGGCTCGATTTTCAAGCTTATTTCAGCTGTCTACTACCTTGACGATGCTGTTATTTACAAAAAGATCGATGCTCCGGACGAGCTGGCAAAACAGCAGATCCAGATTTACGACGCTGCTGTTATCCCTGGTCCGCATCACCTTTCCGTTTACTACATTTTCCGCGGTGCAGGATTCGGATTCTTCTCCTACATGAAGGGCTACTCCTATCAGCTTAAATCCGGTTATTCTTTCAACGTAGATGAAGGAAACCTGGTTGAAATCGTCGCTTCACCGATGGATAACGGTGCAACATTCAATATCGACGACAGGCTCTATGTCTCATTTACGATGAGCAGAAAGATGTTCGAAAGCACAAACGAGATGGAAAATAAATAGATAGGACAGTTGCTATGAAATATTCGTTACTTTGGCTTCTGCTGCTGGTTTCGCTGCCGCTTGCGGCCGGCAGTGTCAATATTTCGGAGGAGCTGAATTCCGTTCAGCGGTCTCTGCGTGACATTGATGAAGCCTGTACGGCAAACACAGCCAAATACAACTCCAACCTCTCACTGGCGGAGACGGAAAAGTCTGTCAAGGAGAAGATGGACAAGGGAAATTTTTACTTCGGAAGAGGTGATTACATAACTTCGTCCAATATCTTTTACTCGATTTTCGTCTCATACGAAAAAAAGGATCAGATCTGGGACGAGGCGGTCTACAAGCTTGCCGAGTCGCTCTTCAGAGCAGGGAATTTTGTCTCTGCGAGCCGTTACTTCGAGATGCTTATCCCGGCTACGACCGATTCCAAGTACAAGCATGAGAGCCTCAAGGGTCTGATCATGTCGGCTTACCTGCTTGGCCGCTACGAGCTGGTCAAGGGCTACTACAACAAGTTCCTTGAGATCGGTTTCGATGCGTCGAGAGATCCTGAGCTGCTCTACTTCCTTGGCAAAAGTCTCTACATCGACGGCCACTATACCGATTCGATGAATGTCCTGAACATGGTCCCGAATGAGTCGAGATTCTATCCGCAGGCCCGCTATCTGCTTGGCGCGAACGCCATAAAGCTAGGCAAGCTCGAGGACGCGGTGAATTTTTTTGACGGCAATGTCACTCTTTCCGACCCGGACAAAAAATATTTTGAATTCAGCAAGGTTCATGACCTTTCGATCATGGCTGTAGCGAGAGTTCTGCTTGAGATGAACGACATCGAGCGTTCGATCCAGTATTACATCATGGTGGACAAAAATTCACCCTATTTCGCTGATTCATTCTTTGAGCTCGGATGGGCGTATACCAAAAACGAACAGTATGACCGTGCAATCGAAACTCTCAGGCTTATCAAGTACCTCGCACCCAATTCGCTTCTTTCGATGAAGGCGGAGGCGCTGGAGGGCTCGCTCCTTATCAAGATGAGGAAGTATGGTGACGCGATGGTCCATTTCAATACGGTGATCAACAAGTATTCTGAGATCCAGAAGGAACTTGCGCCGTCGAAAAACAGTTCGACCTTCGTAAAAAACAGCACGTCCGGCACTGTCGTCGATTCGCTGCTGCCTTATTCCCCGATAATCCAGTCGCTCTTAAAGGAAAACAGGAATTTTTCGTCTTCTATCAAGCTGAATGAGCAGATCGTCGAGCTTGAAAAGGAGATTTACGAGATCAATATCCTCGATGAGAAGATCAACTCCTTCCTGAACAATGAAAATATCGCTTCCGTCTATGCGCCTCTCAAGGCGGGTTTCGACTCGGCGCTTTTCCTTTCAAACAGGATTTCGGTGCTCAAAAACAAGCTGATGGATCTGCGCAAAACATTGGCATGGAATGATCTCAACGAGCAGCAGAGAAAGGAGTTCGAGGAGCTCGAGGCTCAGAGACAGAGTATGGTAAAGGAACTCGAATTCATCCAAATGAATCCTAACCATGCAAGTGACGAGGAGCCGTCTGCTGTAATCGGAAAGTTCGTCGCTCTCGAGGGCGAGCTTGTCCGTGCACAGATGCAGACAAAGGCTCTTTCCGAGGAACTTGAGGCGATAATCTCGATGAACGTCGCGATCAAAAAGATCCCCGAGAAACATTCGCAGAAGTTCTTCAGCCGCGTTCACGAGGAGAGGGACGAGATCAAGGAGATCTCCGAAGCACTGGCTGAATCGCGTACGGAAATAAGCAACATGAAGAACAAGCTTCTGGTCGGCGGCGGACTGGTCGAGCGAGAGCTGGAGCTTCACGTCGCGCTCGGCGAAGTCATCGACAAGCAGAACGCGCTTCTTGGCGACAACGGCGCCAGAGCGGATTATGCACGGATCTCCGACTTGCTCAGCCAGGCAAAGGCGATCGAGACCAGGCTTTCCGAATTTTCAGCATATCTCAACAATGTCGGCCGGGATGTGGTAACGCAGGTCCGCGTCGCTCATGAGAAGGAACGTGCGAATCTTGAGAACTACAAGAGCGAGCTTCTTGTGATGAAAAAGGAGATCGAGGAAATCGCGATAATAACTATGAACTCTGATTTCAGCCTCATAAAGAGTACGTTCGAGGATGTCATGCTTGAGGCGAATCTCGGTCTTATCGACGTCGCTTGGGAGAAAAAGGACGAAAGCTCTGATGAAATAATGTCTCTCAGGACTCAGAGAGCTCAGGAAATTCAACAACTTTATCTGAATGCAGATGGTGACTAGACTTATGAGACATTTTATTTTTACATTAATAGCGATTCTTGCCGTTCCGATAGCTGCTCAGGAAGCGGCTGCGCAGGATCCGGCTGAAGGAGAACAGCCTGCCAAGCAGGAGGCCTCCGAGATAGAAAAGGCTTCGGCATCGGGCGAGCAGGTCGTTGTTGACAGGGAGCTCTTTGAAAAGGGCTACTATGAACGCGAGGTCTTCAACTATCAGAACCACATCAAGGACTATCAGAAGGAGCTGAGAGCTCTTATCAACAAAAATCTTGATGAGAAAAAGCGTTCGATCGAAGGCAAGTATGCGGCGGCGATCGAGCGTGAGGAGCTTAGAGAGGCGCAGAGCCGTGTCGATGCGATAGCGCTGTTTGAAACCTTCCTTTCAAAGTACCCGAACAATCCGAAATATTCAGCCAGCGCACTCTACAGGCTGGCCGAGCTTTACTATGAAAATTCTATGCTCGAATACAACCGCAGGACGGCTGATTACGAACGCGAGATGGCACGGTTCGAAAATCAGGAGATCAGCGTCGAGCCGTCGATGCCGCAGGTCGATTTCTCAAGGTCGATCACTCTCTACAACGAGCTGATCAAAAAATTCCCGGATTACACCTACATCGGAGTTGCTCACTACATGCTGGGCTACTGCTACTATGAAATCGGTGAAGAGGACCTGGCCGTCAAGGAGTGGCTTGTCCTGCTTGAAAAAGAGTATCCGACGATCAACTATCCGGAGCTTTATCTTCGCCTCGGAGACTACTATTTTGCTACCAACGACCTCAAGTCCGCCGAAAAATATTACGAAATCGGCATGAAGTACCGCGAAAGCGACTTCTTTGATAAAAACCTCTACAAACTTGCATGGACCTACTATCGTCAGAGCCGTCTGGAAGATGCTGTCAAGGCCTTTACAGACCTTCTTTTCTTCTCGGACGAGATGAAGAACAAAGGGCTCGACAGAGGTCAGGATCTCAGGAAGGAGGCGATCCAGTACATCGCGATCAGCTTCGCGGATGACGATTGGGGTAACGCCGACAAGGCAATAAACTATTTTTCGGGTATCGATGCCAGAGAGACCTTCGAGCGCGATGTTATGACGCAACTCGCCAAGTATTTCGTTGAAAACAACAAGTACGTCGAAGCAGAAAAAGTATACAGATATATTCTCGGACGTCACCCGTACTGCGAGGAGGCACCGAGGATCCATCACAGCCTGATTCAGCTTTGCAACAAGGCGAGAGAGTTCGACAAGGCTTCGCAGGAGACGGAGATCTTTGCGAAACTGTACGATTCTTCTGCTGAGTGGGCCCGGATCAACCGCGGTAACGCTACGGTCGTCCGTGAAGCTGCGGATTTGGCGAAAGTCGCTTTGCTCGATACGGCCGCTTTCCATCACCGTCAGGCTCAGATCCTCAAGGAAAAGGGACAGCAGGATGAGGCGATCGCGGAATACCGCACGGCTTCGGGGCTTTACGAGGATTACCTTACAAAATTCCCTTACACTTCCGAGAGCTACGATATAACTTACAGCTACGCAGACACCCTGTACTATGCCGGCGACATCCGTGCTGCGGTCGTTGCCTATGAGCGTGTCCGCGACGACAAAAACCAGGATAAGTACAGAGACGATGCAGCGTTCCAGGTATTTTTCTGCTACAACACTCTTTGGGAAGAGTCGGCAGACAAGCAGATCCCGGCATCTGAAAAGCTCGGAAAGCCGCTTACGACGCTTGAGGCAAAGCTCGTCGAGTCAAGTGACACCTACTTCGTGCTTGCAAAAGAGGTCGAGGATAAGCCGGTTGTCGCTTACAATGTAGCTAGAATATATTACGATCACGGTTCTTACGAGGAGGCTGAAAAGAGATATCTGCGTATCATCAGCGAATTCCCGGAGAGCCAGCCGGCGGTAATGGCTGCGAAGGATATTATCGCCGCATACATCGACAAAAAGGATTGGGTGAATGTCGCGAAGTGGTCTAAAATACTGACTGAGAGGCTCGCAGACAAGGAAAAGGTCGACAGAAAGATCAAGACAGAGTTCGCTACTTACCGTTCAAGCGCTCTCTTCAAGTATGCCCAGCAGCTAGAGGAGGAGAAAAAGCATGTAGAGGCGGCTACCGAGTACCTTCGCATGGTAGAGGAGAACCCGTACACGCCGGATGCTGACAAGGCGATCTACAATGCGGCCGTCAACTACCAGCGTGCAACGATGTTCGAATCGGCTTTGAAGCTTCACGAGAGGATTTATACCGAATATCCGAATTCCGAACTTGCACCGCAGTCTCTTTATCTCGTTGCCTACAACGCCGAGATGAGCTATGACCACGAAAAGGCGATCAACGCATACAAACAGCTTTACGACAAATATCCGACCTACAAGGAGAAGTCGAATGCCGTTTTCAATGCCGGTTTCCTTTTGGAAAAGCTTCAGCGCTACAAAGAGGCTGCAACGTATTACAGGCTCTATTACTCAGAGGAGCGCAGCAAAATCGAGGGTAAGGAGGCGATGTACGATGCCGGCAGGATGTACCAGAAAGCTGAGGACTGGAAAGGGGCTATCAAAAATTATGAGAGCTTTATCGCAACGTTCAGAAACGATTCCGAGGTTTCGCATCTGGTCGCAAGGGCTTACTACCAGATAGCAAAGATTTATGAGGAAAAGCTCAACAACTGGAAGTCGGCCAAGAAGACTTACAACGATATTCTGACCTATCTGAACGAGAAAAAGGTAACGTCCGATGAGTCTCTGCTTTATGCTGCCGAGGCGAAGTTCAAACTTCTTGACGACGACTTCGATGCTTACCTCAAGCTGAAGATCAACGGCAAGAACGATAAACAGCTTTCGGAGAACCTCAAAAAGAAGGTCGCCACCATGAAGGATCTGGAGTCGAAATACAACGAAGTTCCTAAGTTTCAGGTCTTCGAATGGACAATGGCAACCATGTACAGGATCGGCTACCTCTATCAAAGCTTCTCCGATGCGCTCTTCGAAGCTGAACCGCCGGCAGGACTGACGGACGAGGAGCAGGAGATTTACACCGATATGCTTCGTCAGCAGGCTGAGCCGATTGAGGAACAGGCCGTGTCGTATTACTCGAAGGCTCTTGAAAAGGCTAGAGAGGAAAAGGTCTTCAACAAATGGACGCAGCTTATTACCGAGAAGCTTTCGGTCATGAGACCTGCCGAGTACAAGGTCGGCAAGACACCGATGTTCTCTACAGATGACAAGCTGAATTCCGGTTATATGCCGGTTTCCACGCTCGACAAGACAGAGAAGAAGGTTTACAAGAAAGCCGGACTGGGCAACGAAAAGCAAGAATCTGCGCCTGCAAATGGAGAGTCAGCGCCGGAAAAGAGTGAGGCGGAGGGTGAAAATGAAAAAGCTGAATAATCTTATATTCGCCGTTTTGGTTGTTTTTCTTGCCTCGTGCGGAACCGCCCAGAAAGAGGCTGAACAGTCTAGACCGGAGCAGGCTGCAGCGAGCCAGGAGAATGCTCCGCAGGCTGAGGATGAAGAGGAAGCTGTAAAACCTGCGCAGGAGGTCGTCGAAGAGAAACCGAAAGCGCCGGAGGAGCCTACGAATTACGACGGATTGAGGTATGTCGGCCCGTCGATAACCGATTTTGTGGACGGCTGGCAGAAGTATGCTTCCGAGGGCTGCGAAGCTGCAAACAGATCGTGGACCGCGGCGTTCGAAAAGGACCCGAAGAATGCTCAGATCGCCTTCAACATCGCTGTCTGCTATTCGAGATTGAAAAAAGTCGACGAAAGCCGCGCCTGGTATGAAAAGGCCTATGCGCTTGAACCTTCAACCGCGAAGCCGCTCTACAATCTTGCGCTCTCCTACGGCGACGATATCAAAAACCAGCAGTCCCGCCTTATTGAGCTGGTAGACAAAACCGAAGACGTCGTTGAAAAGAACAATTTTATAGCTTGGGTTTACCTTCAGGTCGGCAATCTGCCGGAGGCGGAAAAACACGCGAAGATGGTTCTGAAGGAGGACGAGCAGAACTCTGAAGCCGTTATCTCCCTCGCTACATCATACTTTCACAAAGGAATGTACGAGCTGGCCGCTTCGGCTCTTGACACTGCGGAACAGTGGGATCCGGACAACTTCCGGCTTCACAGGATCTACGGATTCCTGCTCTACAAAATGGAAGACACCAAGGGCGCGCAGTCGCACCTTTTGAAAGCAGTAAAAAACAACCCCGATCTGCCTGAAGTACGCAACATTCTTGCGGTCCTGGCTATGAAGATCGAGGACTTCGCAACGGCAAAGGAGCAGCTCGAACAGGCACTTCGCATCAACAGCGATTTCCTCTCCGCAAAGCTGAATCTGGCGCTTGCCTACAAAGGCCTTGAAGAGTACAAGAAATCGGATGAAATTCTGACCGAGCTCGAAGGAATCGAGAATCTGCCGGACGACCTCAGGAAGGGCGTGCTTTTCAACAAGGGACTTTTGCATCTTGATGCGGATGTCGAGGGGAAGCAGGACCCAAACCACTTCGTTGTTGCAGTCAACTACTTTAACAACTACCTTAAGCTGATAGCGAAGGATAAAAACTTCAAGACTGAAAAGGCTCTCGTTGACGGCTATATCAAGGAGGCAGGCGTCGAGAAGAAAAAACTAGAGTTCGCCCTTGCCGCAAAAGCTAAGGCTGAAAAGAAGAGAAAGGCCCAGGAGGAGGAGGCCAGGCTTTACAAGGAGCAGAAAGAGGCTGCTTTCAAGGCTGCAGAAGAGGCAAATACGGTCGAGGCGTGGGAAAAGTTCGTTGCTGAATACCCGTCAACAGGCGAGGATGATGAACTCGGCAATACTGCTAAGAGCCGTCTGGATGCCATGAAACCGGCTGAACCGGCACCGGCAGAAGCCCAGCCGTCAGAACAACCTGCGGAAGCCACACCTACAGAAGCCCAGCCGGCAGAAGCCCAGCCGTCAGAACAACCTGCGGAAGCCACACCTACAGAAGCTGCACCGGCAGAAGCCCAGCCGTCAGAACAACCTGCGGAAGCCACACCTACAGAAGCTGCACCGGCAGAAGCCCAGCCGTCAGAACAACCTGCGGAAGCCACACCTACAGAAGCCCAGCCGGCAGATCAACAGCCTGCAGGAGAGGGACAAAACGGGTAGTTTTTGAGGATTAACGAATGTTTTGTGACAAAAAAATTGTTTTATTTGATAGCTTGCGTATATTGCCGCCATGTGTGATTTTATGATGAAAAAAATAGTTGTTGTTTTTGCGGTTTTCATATGTGCCCTGATACTCCTTTTACCCTCTTCCGTAGAGGCTCAGAGGAAGAAAACGATCGTTATCGAGGAGATAAAAATCGAGGGTACGATCCAAAAACCGGAGGTTATGACTTTTTTGTCGAGAGCGAGATTTACATACCGCTCGCTGGAGTTGAATGTTAGTTTTATCAATAAGGTCGAGGAAGTCATCTTATCGGAAGATGCCTTCTAGTTTATTACTTTTTTAAATCGGAGGATTTTAAAAATGGAATGGTTCGCAAAATTTTACCGTGAAGGTGGAACGTTCATGCACTTCATCGCAATCTGTGGTCTCTATGTATTTGGTTGCTCCATTTACAAGTTCATTTTCCTTCTTGGAAAATTCAACACAAATGGTCCCAACCTTATGAAGCAGATCCAGAAGCTCGTTATGGCAAACAACATCGACAAAGCGATCAAACTTTGCTCCGCTGCCGGTGATGCTGCTCTTGCAAACGTTATGAAGGCTGGTCTTTCCAGAGCAAACAGAGGCGAGCTTGAGATCCAGAACGCAATGGAAGAGGCAACTCTTGAAGTTACCCCGAAAATCACAAAGCTTCTTGACTCGATTTTCGCAATTTCAAGTACCGCAACAATGTTCGGTCTTCTTGGAACCGTATTCGGACTTATCGACGCATTCGACGCCGTTGCACACGCTGCTCCTGAGCAGAAGTCAGCAATGCTTGCAAGCGGTATCGCTATCGCTATGAACACGACCGGTTGGGGACTTCTTATCGCTATCCCTGGTACCCTTCTTAACGTAGTTCTTAAGGGTGTTGCCGGCGGTATCATGGATGACCTTGATCTTTATTCTGTAAAACTTGTAAACTTACTCGTTAGCAGAGAGAAAGGAGCAGCAGCTGAATAGTTCGCTAATTTACACGAGCATGGAGGAAAACTAAATGGCTAAGAAACGTGCAGAAAGTTCACTTCCTGAGCTGGATATGACCCCTGCAATGAACCTTATTCTTATCCTTATCCCGTTGTTGTTGACCTCAATGGAATCTGTAAAGATAGCAGTCGTCAATGTTGCTACACCTCAGATCGGTCCTTCATCTGAGGCTAATCCGCCTGCTGACAGACCGGACGATAAACCTCTCAAGCTTACTGTCGCTTTGACAGACAGAGGAATCACCGTGTTTGTAAGAGATCAGGTAATTGAAAACAAAGATGATCCATTGGCACCAACGATTCTTAAAATCGACGGCAAGGAAGAAGATGCGGAAGGCAGAGAAGTAGATGCAAAAGTCTACGATCTTGACAAGCTGGTAGATATAATCTCCGACTTGAAAGATTCAAATCCTGCGGAAGAGAACATCATTATTACAGCAGAACCTAACATTAAGTACAAGCAGATCATGAAGATCATGGATGCTACACGTGAAAAGAAAGACGGTGAAAAGAAGAAAACACTCTTCCCGAACGTTGTACTTAGTGCAGGCATAGCTTAGGAGGAGAAAATGGCAGAGGATAAAAGAACTTACGAGTATCTCCCCGATAACTACGAAGAAGAAGTCCTGATGGCCAAGAAAAGGGCCAACAAAGGACGCAAAGGTGGTGGCGGTCCTCAGCGTGTTAATATCAACTCGCTCATGGATATCCTTACCATCATGCTTGTTTTCTTGCTTAAGAGCTATGCAACAGACCCGATCAACATTACTCCGGGTCCGGACTTGGATATTCCAAGATCGACGTCAATGCTGCAGCCGGCTGCAACGGTTACTGTTACTGTTGCCAAGTCGTCAATCGTTGTTGATAACGAGCCGGTTACTGTTGTTAAAGACGGAAAAGTCGAGGCGTCTCAAAAGCGCGGCGGCGAAGATGCTTATTTCATAATTCCTTTGAATAAGGTTTTGGTCGAGGCTGTTGAGAAGAAAAGAAGGCTTGAAGCTATTAACCCGACCGTTAAGTTCGACGGTGTTTGCACGATCGTTATGGATAAAGAGATCCCGTATCGTCTGCTGACAGAGGTTATGTACACTGCAGGTCAGGCTGAGTTCTCGAACTTTAAGTTTGCTACTGTAAGCAGCGCAGGCTAGTTTTTTTAGGGCGGCCGGGCTGTCCCGACCGCCCGAGGATTTTATGAACTTTGGTTAATTATTGTTGCATTTTTAAGAGGTCATTATGCCCCAGAAGATAACTGAAAGGGTTTTAAGAGTAGGAATTATACAAAATGGAAGGCTTCTTGATAATCAGGAGTTCAGACAACCTGAAACTGTTTATGTAGGAGATTCCTCAAAATCGCACTTTGTTGTTCCGTCATCATCTCTTTCCGGCAAATTTCCGTTTTTTGCATACAAGGGTAACCACTACGAGCTTACCCTGACGAGAGAAATGACAGGTAAGGTTTACAACGGCGATGGTCGTGAGCTCGATGTTTCCGACGCGCTGAAAAACGGAACCTTCAAAAAGAGTGGCGGCTACTTTGTTTATCCTATTTCTAAGGAAATGAAGGGAAAGATCTCGATCGGAGATGTAACAATAGTTTTCCAATTTGTCATGCCCTCGCCGCAGCCGCCTAAACTGAGGCTGCCGAAGTCGATTAGGGGCTCATGGACAGAACGTTTTGACTGGGTGTTTGTTTCGATCATGCTCGGCATGATGATTATCGGCTACTTCTTCTTCGGCGTTTACATTGCGAATGTTCCGGATCCGGAGCCAACGGAGCTCATGGAGGTTCCAAACCGTTTTGCAAAACTTATTGCTCCAGACATCGAAGAAGTTAAGGCTGAAGAGGAGCTGAATCTCAAAGAGAAGGAGGAAACTCCGAAGGAGGAACCTCTTGAGAACGCAAATGCTGCTGCATCCTCGAAAAAGCAGAAACAGCCTGAACAGGAGGCACCGGCTCAGGCTCAGAAAACTCGTGAAAAACCGAGAGACGCTTCGACAATCCAGCGCGAGGAATCGATTCGTACAGCTGAGATGCAGAAGAAAGTTGCAGGAATGGGACTTCTTAAGATGATCGGTACGGTCGGCGAAGGCGGAACAGGCGGCGTTATTGCCGATGTCCTCGGGGACGGCGGTAAGGATAGAGATATCGATTCAGCGCTTGCCGGTGTAAAGCAGATCGGTGTGGCAACAAGTTCGTCGCAGCGTAGCAGAAAAGGCGATGCCGGTGCTGTTGAGACTGCTAAAATCGATGACCTTAAGGTCGAAAAATCGTCAGGTGCTGTCGCTGTAAAGGGCAGAACCGAAAAGGCTGTTGTAGGAAAGACCTCTGTCGGAGCTCCGGAAGTCGACGGTGAAGTCGACTCCGCAAGCGTCGCAAAGACGATCAAAAACAGCAGCAAAGCGGTTAAGAGATGCTACGACAAGGCTTTGCTTGCAAATCCGACTTTAAAGGGTAAAGTATCAGTAACGATCGTAATCGGAACTTCCGGCCGTGTCGAAAGTGTTGACATTACCGAGGATACGATTAAAGATCCTGAAGTTGCAAAGTGTATTAAGGGAATTGTCAGCAGGCTTCGTTTCCCGAAACCGGACGGCGGTCCTGCAAGCGTTACGTTCCCGTTTGTATTTACTAATTAGATATTATTTTAGAAGAGACACAGACTATGCGTAAATTTACAGTATTGATTTTTGGTTTTCTCTTCGTTTTGCCTGTTTGGGCTGACGAGGGTAACGATGTCGACCCGAATTCGCTGATGGGAGAGGTCGATGGCTTTTTGGCAAATATTGCTGCTGCTGAACAAAACATTGCAAGCTTGAGTAAAGAGGCTGAAAAGGCTAAAGATACCAAGTGGCTTAACTGCGTAAAGGGACAGGCGAGCAGAGTTTCCGGTTATTCGCAGAGCGCTACCCAGATGGCTGGTGAAATTTCCGGTCATATCAATGCCGGTAATGTAAGAGAAGCGCAGGGCAAGATGATCAATCTTCGTCAGTTCTCCGAAGTTGCGGATGAAGCTTATGCTCAGGCGCAGGCATGCGAAAGGAGCAATCCGAATGCCGGCAATACCTCTTCGGTGTCAAGAGTAGCGGCTGATACTGTAAATCCGTCTCCAGTGGAGGACGGTTCTGCTGCTTCCTCGTCTAATGAGGACAGCGTTACAGCAGCAATGACTTCGGACAACACCGAGGGTATGGTTACGGAATTGGATACCTCTTCAGTATCCGGTTCGGATATGGCAGATGCAGCCGGACAGGACGGAAACGATATGGTCGAGGCTCCGTCAAGTTCCAATCCGTCGGATCCTGTAACATCCGGTGTAGGAGCAGAGGCTGCCGAGAATCCTGAGGATCGTCCCAGTTGGGAACCTGTAAGTCGTACTGAATAAAATTATTATTAGGTTTATATCTCATGTTTAACGAAAGATTTTCAAAAATCACGCTTGTTCTTCTTATCTTGTTTTATTTCGGGAACTCTCAGCTTTATGCTGATGATGCTCCCCAGAAGGGTTTCAAAATAACAAAGGATACGATGTTGGATCTCGGTATTACGCTTACTCCTGAATTCGAGACCAACACGACAAAAGCGTCGGAAGACACGGTAACTGTTACTGAGGCAGACGGAGTCACTACGGAAAAGAAGGCGGAAATCATTTCAGACCTTATTCTTCACTATGCTCCTTCGATCAGAATCAAACTTGATGATTCTGATAAAACAGTAGGTTTCGGCGTATATTTTGATTATAACCATTATCTTGGTATTGAAGATTCAAAAACATCGAAGAAGCTTTCCGAGCTTGATCTCAAAGCAACGATCCTTGGAGAGTTCAACAAAAGCGGTCTTGTGATTTTCGAATTCAAGGACACTCTTTCAAGATCTTCTTCTCCGGATGGACAGGAGCTTTCCGGTAAACACAGGAATTTGCTGAATGCTTTTGAAACGGCGGTTTCATTCAAAAATCCCGCTGATACACTTTTCGGTAAAGTTACTCTCGGAGTCGATTTGAATTACTACGAGGATTCAAAAGACCGTGATGCCATGAAGGATTACAACTATGTATCAGCGATGGCCAATTTCTTCGGAAGATGGAAATTCCTCCCGCGTACGATGGCATTTACAACTGTGGCTGTAAGATATCAGGATTACTATGAATCCTCTATCCGCAGTGCGGCAAGATCCGTTCCGTTTAATGTATTCGTAGGTCTTATGGGACAGGTTTCTCAGCATATCTCAACAAAGATTTCAGCTGGTTACACAGGTGTTTTCAGTGATGCGGCGAGACATGACTATAACGCTAACTTCGAGTTGGTTTTCAAGCATGAAAAGGGGACTTATCTTGCCTTCGGATACCTTAGAAACGTGAAGCCGTCGGCGACATATTCCTGGTCCGGTGCACACAAGGCTTACCTCAATTTCAATCAGAAGTTTGCCAAGGCATTTCTTGTTGCACTCAATTTCAGTTACTCTTATCTGAATTACGGTAAGTCGATTGAATATTCCGGCAAGGACGAGTGGACGGTGCAGAACGACGGTTCCTACACCAGTGAAGTAAAGGACGATACAGATACACCTGTAGCAAAGTATGAGGTAGTAATGCCGAAAGGCAGACGTGCAGACCACCTGATTCAGCTCTCTCCCTCTTTCTCCTATAACATTCTTGCATGGCTCGGTCTCAAACTCAGCTATACTTTCGAGTACAAGGACACGGACTACTTCAAGAAAACGGTTGTTGACTATCTTTCCGAGGGCAGCAAGGTAACGACCACGTCTCATTATGACTATATTGACCACAGAGTTCTTCTTTCGGTAGTTCTTGACTACTAGTTATTAAATGAAAATTTCCCGTTCTCTTCTTTTTTTAACTCTTTCCACTCTCATAATTTGTTCTTCCTGTGCGATAAGGGTCGGGGGATCTTCTGATTCAGCGGCGAAACAGGGAGCCTCTGTTGCAGTATCCAATGGTGACGAAGGTGATGATGAGGATTTCGCAATGATCGGTCCCGGAGACCGTCTGGTCATCCAGGTTTACAACGAAAAGGAGCTTTCAGGTTCATACCAGGTAAGCCCGAACGGTCTGATTATGTTTCCGTTTGTCGGAGAGATCAATGTCAACGGCCTCAATAATTTCAGTCTTGCGGCAAAGATAGCGGAGCTTTTGCGTGACGGCTACATTAAAAACCCGAGTGTGACGGTCCTTGTCGATGACGTTATAAGCAAGAGGATCTTCGTCCTCGGACAGGTCAAGAAGGCAGGAAGTTTTCCCATCAAAGCCAAGATGAGCGTCGTCGAGGCGATCACGCTCTCGGGAGGTTTTACGCAGACTGCGGATTTGAACAATGTCGTAGTTACAAGGAAAGAGGCCGACGGGAGAGAAAAACGTTATGTAATTAACATCCAGTCGATAGTGAACGGCTCAAAGGAGAATTTTTATCTCAGAGCCGGTGATATTATTTTTGTCGGAGAGCGTTTCTTCTGATGAACGAGCAGGAAATTGACATTAGGCAATTGCTGGTAGCCTTTAGACGGCACCTCTATTTCTTTATTGCTGTCGTCGTCGTCGTTGTAACCTTCACCATAGTCTATCTCAACCGTCTTCCCAAAATATACGATGCTACTGCTACGATAGAGCTGGACGTAAAGTCGTCTGACGTACTCGGAAAGCAGATCGACTTTATGCAGAATCAGGGGGCGACCAATGCTCGTATGGCGGAAACATACTACAATACTCAGTACGAGATCATCAAAAGCCGTGCGGTTGCTCAGAAGGTTCTGGAGATGATTCCCGGCGACAATGTTTTGGAGTATCTCGGTGTGGATCTTTCGGAAATCCCGCCTGAGAAGGTCGTTGATATAGATCCTATCGCGATTTTTTTGAATCGTCTTTCCGTCAACAGTAAAAAGGAGACAAGTATCATTGAGATAACGGTCGAGGATCGTGATCCCGAAAAGGCGCAGTTCTTTGCCAACGCGGTCGCGGAGGCCTATATCGAGTTCAACCTCGAAAAGAAGTATGTCGAGACAAAGGACGCTGCCCGCTGGCTTACCGATCAGAGCATAAGCCTTAAAAAAAGCCTGGAGGATTCGGAGGTTTCGCTTTTCGAGTTCAAGCAGGACAACAATGTGCTTGCAACGACTTTCGAGGCGAAGCAGCAGCTCCTTACGACCAAAATCGTCAAGCTGACCGATATCCTTACAACGCAGGAGATAGCTAAAAACGCTCTCGATGCCAAGATAGAGGAGTATTCAAAGCTCAATCTCGACAACCCGGAGGATGCTTTCCTGAAGGAGATCAGCAACGACAACAAGATGGTCGATGCCCTGAAGAACAAATATTTCGAGATCAACTCTCAGATCCGTGAAATGGAGCAGTTCTACGGTGAAAAACATCCGAAATACATGGCTCTGATTGCGGAGAGGGATTCGTTGAAAGAGGGGCTGAGAAAGGAGGTCGAGCTTGTAATCAGAAGCTACAATCTCGAGCTCAGCACCCTTGAAAGCGAGATCAAAAAGAACAGAAGTATGCTCAGCAACGCGCAGAGGGACGCTTTAGAGCTTAACAAACTCGATATAAACTACAGCAAGCTGCTTCGCGAGGTCGAGACGAACAAGAAACTTTACGACATCGTCCTGGAGCGTTCGAAGCAGGCTGATCTGAGCTCTCTCCTGAAAAACAACAACGTGCGCCTGATCGACAGGGCTCTCAAGGCGAAGAAGCCTGTGAAGCCCAACAGACCGAGACTTATCGCTGTCGGTTTCGTGATTGCGATCATTCTTGGTTTCGGTTCCATCTTTGTTATCGAATTTTTTGATACTAAATTCAGGAGCTTCAGCGAGCTCGAAAAGGCGTCCGATCTGACGATACTTGCCGTTATTCCTAAATTCAAGGCTCCGGAGGATGCTAAATACCCGGAAATCTCCTTCGAGGAAAAGGGCAAGCAGTCTCTTGCTACCGAGGCTTTCAGAACGCTCAGGACAAATGTAAAGCTCGGCAACTATGACAAAAAGATCAATACGATTCTTGTTTCGAGCTGCCTTCCTCACGAGGGAAAAACGACAGTTTCGTCAAATATCGGTGTCGGATATTCCATTGCTGGAAAACGTGTCCTTCTGATCGACGCCGACCTTAGAAAACCCAGACTGCACAAGGTATTCGGGCTTGAGCGCGATACCGGTCTTTCGACTCTCATAATCGGCGACTGCACTGTGGATCAGGCTATCAACAAGAATGTCTACGAGGGCATCGATGTCATGACGGCCGGCGAAATTCCGCCGAATCCTGCCGAGCTTCTTGAAAGCTCGCGTTTTGCCGATATAATCAAGCAGCTTTCATCGATGTACGATATCGTGATTCTCGATACTCCGCCTGTTGTGCCGGTATCGGATGCCGCAACGATCGCATCGCTGGTGGACGGCGTTATTTTGGTCGTAAATATCGCCAAGACGCCGAAGGATATCCTCAGGTCGGCTATTGCAGGTCTGAAAAAGCCTACTATCCACCTGCTCGGAATCGCGGTCAACAACTTCGATGTAAGACAGGAGAAGGGTTATAACTCCTACTACGGCTACTCGTATTCGAGGTCGTCGTACAGGACGCACTACTATTACTACTATTCGGAAGAGAATGGCGAAAGGGTCAAAAAGAAAAAGCGTAAGTAGCATCCTCATCGTGCTTCTGCTCGGAGTTCTGTCCGCGGCTTGTGAGTCGCCGTACATGATCAAGCATCCGGTAGCTGTGGGCGATGTCTACTATCTCTATGCCACCTACTACGGCGATGAATACAACGGTCGGGGTATGGCGAACGGAGAGCCCTTTTCAAACAGCGCTATGACCTGCGCAGCCCGCGGTTTCCCTTTCGGTACGGTGCTCGAGGTCTACTCGATCGATACCGGAGATTCGGTAGAGGTCGTCGTTACGGACCGTCCCGGGAAAAATGTCGTTGACCTGACGAAGTCGGCTTTTGAGAGGATCTCGCCTTTGCAGGCTGGAAAGATCCGCGCCAAGATCAAGGTCGTTTCGCTTACATCGGATGCAAAGCAGGCCGAGAACGCTCCGGCGGCGCAGAAAAGCGGACCTAAAAAGCAGGAGTCAAAGCAGGAGCCGGCTCAGGAATCTGAACAGAATGAGTCTGAAGAGAGGCAGGCGGCGGGCGGAGGGTCTGCTGCTCAAGAGGCAGGCTTCTATACGATCTCGCTCAACTCGTTCGGCAGCCTGAACGAGGCGAAAAACTTCCAGAATGTGCTTGACGAGGATACTTTTATATACACCGAAGGTTCGACTTTCGAGGTACGTTACGGCAAGTACGACTCAAAAGAGAAGGCTGAGGAAGATTTGAAAAGCAAGTTTTCCGAGGTTAAAAGTGCAAAGGTAGTTCCGCTTAAGGAATTGTGATAATTTATTGACCGGAGGATAAAAATGAAATTCAAAATTTTTGTTTCACTGATCGTTTTCTTGATGATCACACCCGTTTATGCTCAGAAAATCGCGTTTATCGACGTCAAAAAGGTTTGGTCTGCGTCCAAAGAGGTCGAGGTCGAGAGAAAGAAAGTCGAGGCGATGCTCAAGCAGAGTCAGGACGCTCTTAAGGCTAAGGAGGCTGAACTTCTGAAGCTTCAGGAGAAGATAAAAAAAGAGGGAAAACTTGCCACGGAAGAGGCTCAGCAGGCAATGCTCGAAGAGTATCAGAAGAAGGCTTACGAGCTTCAGGCAATGGCTCAGCAGGAGGAGAAAAAGCTTGCGGCGAAGGATGCCGAAGCTCAGGAGGAGTTCGTAGAGAAGGTCAAAAAGATCGCGATGAAGATCGCGCTGCAGAAGGGTTACGATATCGTTCTCCCGAAGGAGCAGACTCTCTATTCGGATGACAAGTACGACATCACGAAGCTGGTGATCGAACAAATCAACAAGTAATTCAATCAGCTTATTTTTCCTTAATATTTTTTTTGTCTTTTCCGCAATAATCTACAAAATCATATAGCTTTTGGCTCCGATATAGTTCCGATGCGGCGTGGAGGTAAGGATGCTTGAACGGTATGACAACTATCAGCTGGTTTCAAAGGTCGCTTCTGGCGGAATGGCTGAGATTTATCTTGCCAAGCATGTCAATTCTCCCGCAAATTCGATGCCGATCGCTATAAAAAAGATCAAAAAGCAGCACTCGTCAGATCCGATGTTTATCGAGATGTTTCTTGCCGAGGCGAAGAATATCTGCAACCTGAACCACGAAAATATCGTTAAAATCTACGATTTCGGCAAGTTCGACGAGCAGTATTTCATCGCTATGGAGTTCGTTTTCGGTCAGGATCTCGGCTCGATCATGAAAAAGCTCTCCGAAAAGGGTGAAAAGATGCCGCTCGGTCTCACGCTCGAGGTCATGCTCGGTGTCCTTGCCGGGCTGGATCACGCCCACAATGCCTGCGGAATGGACGGAGAGCCGCTGAACATCGTTCACATGGATATGAATCCGAACAACATCCTGATCTCTTACGACGGCAAGATCAAGATCGTGGATTTCGGCATCTCTCAGACACGCAACGGCTCAAAGGGTGCGAAGCAGTCGGCAGGGATACGCGGGACCTATGCCTATCTTTCGCCGGAACAGTGCAGAGAGGAGCAGGTCGACCGCAGGAGCGACATCTTTTCGGTCGGCATAATCCTCTACGAGATGCTGACGGGAAAACCGCTTTTCAAGCAGCTTGAAAGCGATGCGGCGATCATAAATGCCATCGCGAATGCCGAAATCGCACCGATCGAGTGGCTTTTGCCCGATCTGGACCCGCGTTTGAGTGCGATCGTCGCGAAGGCGCTGGCGCAGGATCCCGATCTGCGCTATTCTACGGCTGCCGAGATGCGTGATGATATCATGCAGGTATACAATTCGCTTGAATTCGACCCTTCAAAAGAGATGCTTTACTCCTATGTGAAAAAGCTTTTCCCTGCGCACTACATCAAGATCACGAAGCTCATCGAGCAGGCTCAGACGGAATATCTGATGGAAGAGCTGTTCAACGATATCGGCGAGTTCGAGGAGCTTGACCAGAAGCAGAAAAGAAAGAGCCGGGAGGAGGTCGCGCACAAGGAAAACAGCGAAAAAAAGAGGAAAAACACCTTCCTAATTCTGCTGGGCAGCGGTATTTTCATAGGTCTTGTCGCTATTCTGGCTATAGTCAAATTCTCCTTTATCGATCCGGACGTCAAGACTGTCACGGTCACGATCTTCTCTGACCCTGGCGGCGCCGAGATCTATCTGGACGGCGAGTTTACCGGCAAGGTGACGAGCGCCGAGCTCCTGCTCGAAGTGGGCAAGGAGTATATTATCGAGTTCAAAAAGGGTGATCTCAACGGCGGGATAAAATTTACGCCGACTCTCGAAAACAGACGCGTCAACATGGTTCTGCAGAAGCGGGTCGAGTGATGACTAAGCCCCGCGTCAGGATCGGACTGAGCTCCGGCGAGATTCTCTATTCAAGCGTGAATACGGTCGATTTGATGGGGGCGTTTCTTGATTTTTATGTGGCACACCCGGTAGAAGCTATCCCTAAAGAGTTCTTTGACGACCTCAAGCTGCTGATTTCATTGGGTGCGTTATATATGGCGTTTATGCCGGAGGACGGGGTTTTCGCGTGGACGCTTTCGCTTCCCGATAGCCGCCGCAAGGTCTTCGCGGCTTTTGACGCATCTGCCAGGAGCTTTGTCGCGAGGTCGCATTCCTGGGACCCCGGCTGTTATGAGAAGACGCCCCGCCTGTCACTTCAAAGTGTTTCGCGGAGGCTCAATCTGAATGCGGTCTCGACCTTTGACTGTATCGAAAAGCTCACTTCTGAGGAGACGATCAGTCGTCTTTTTGCGAAGCATCTGCTTGAGAACGGCTTTTCCGACTACCGTATCGAGGCTTCCGGAGAGGAGCTTCTGCTGAGGTATTCCGCAGAAGATGCCGGCTGCTGCGACGATACGTTCGAGATCCCGCTGACCTTTAGGTGCGGCTGCACGAAGGAGCGGGTAGCCTCCGTCTTTTCCGGGATTTCGAAGGCTGACAGGGATTTTTTGTTCGAAAAGAATAAAACTGTGACTGCCGAATGTCCTCGCTGCGGCATGAAGTATGAACTGAGGAAGAATGAGATCAAATAGAATTTCAAGGGTTTTTCTCTATTTCCGGAATGACGGCAGACGTGTTTCCGAGCAGACCGAGATCAGGGATTTTATCCTCGGAGAGTGCGAAAAATCCGGAATTTCGGTAACGGAGGATGTGGAGGAGATGACTCCGGAGACTCTGGCTGTAGCTGTCGGCGGTGACGGTACTTTTCTCTCCTGCGCGGCCCTCGCCTTTGCACGCCGGATCCCGATCGCGGGTATAAACGTCGGCCATCTCGGTTTTCTGGCCGAGATCAACCCTGATGAACGTGAGCTGATCTCTTCGGTTTTAAGAGGCGACTTCGGCGTGAGGGAGCGGATGATGATGGATGTCTCGGTTTTTCGTTCTGAGGCCGAAATCTTTCGTTTTACGGCATTGAACGAGGTGACGGTCCATCGCGATATGCGGAATCCGATGCTCCTCCTCGGGATCGAGTACGACAGCGAGGAGATGCCGTTCTGGAAGGGTGACGGGCTGATAGTCGCGACTCCGACGGGATCGACGGCCTACAACCTCTCCTGCAACGGCCCGATCATCTATCCGACTGACGCGGCTTTCGTGATCAACGCGATCTCTCCGCACGCCCTGACGCACCGTCCGATCGTCGTGCCGGCCGAGGGCGAGATCAGAGTCACCGCCAAGGAGTGCGTGAAGGGGGTCCTGACCTGCGACGGAAACAGCACCATCGAGGTTTTTGAGAACGATGTCGTCGTCATCCGCAAAAATCCGGTCCCGCTCGAGACCGTTGTGAATCCGAAACGGAACTTTTTTAATATCCTTTCCGAAAGACTTCACCTCGGAAAGAGACTGTAGGAGAAAAATGGCTAAAAAATCAAATAAATTACCTGATATCGACCCTAACGAGTTCGAGAGGCTTTTCAGCCGCTCGGAGAAGAAAACGCCTGAACCAGGGGAGGATTTCGCCTCTCTTCTGGATGAATATTCCGACATCGATTTCGATATCCATCTGCACGAAAAGGAGTCGTCGCCGGAGGCCCAGAAGGAGCTTTTCAGCAAGCCGAAAATCAAGGAGATCGATCTTCACGGGCTCTTGAAGGAGGAGGCGGAGGACCTTGTAAAATCGGCGGTCCGCGACATGTTCCGCCTGAATATCTCGATGTTGAAGATAGTTACGGGAAAGGGGATTCACTCTAAGTTCGGTGCTGTCCTGCCGCTTGCTGTCAACGAGCTTCTGACAGAATTCAAGGCTGCCCGCGCAATTTCGAAATTCACATGGGAAAAGAGCAGGATCGAGGATTCGGGGTATGTCTACGTCTTCAGATAACGGCGCACCGGCTGCGCTGCAGCGGATAGAGCTGAAGTCGAAACTCATCCCTTCCTATTTTAAAATCGAAAGCGATGCGCAGATCAAAGAGTGCTGCAGAAGGTGGGCCGAGCTTGGCGAGATCGCGGTAGATACCGAATACGACTGCAATTTCCACAGTTACGGGATCCATCTCGGGCTGATCCAGATCCATGACGGTACCGATTTTTATATCATCGATCCGCTGAGCAGGCAGGTTTCGGCGGACGGATTGCGCCATTTTTTCGAGCATCCTGTCGAAAAGGTCTGGTTCGACGGCAGGGGCGACTATTCCATTATAAAAAAAGCGTATGGTTTTGAAATAGTGAATGTTTTCGATTTGTTCCTGCTGGCCGGCAGGCTCGGTTTCAGCGGAAATCTTTACAAAATGATCGAAACCTACCTCGGGATCGTGGTCGAAATCAACAAGAAGAAAAATCAGCGGACCAACTGGCTGAGGCGTCCGATCGACCGCGGAAATCTTGAGTACGCGCTTCTGGATGTCCGCTATCTGATCGAACTGAAGCAGCTGATATGCGGAGAGTTCCTCGAAAAAAATCCGAACGGAAACATCGAGGAGTTCAAAAGGGTATGCGCCAAATCCCGCGAAAGCACCAGGGTCGACAAAGTTCACCGGCCGCCATACTGGTCGATGCTGAGCCGTACCGAAAAGAGGTATGCAGCCGCACTCTGGAAGCTGCGCGACGAGATCGCCAGGTCGTTGAATATCCCGGTCGGCTTTTTTCTTCAGAAGCAGGTCGTTACGGATCTGGCGGTCAAACGGCCGAAAACGAAGGAGGAGCTCTGCGGGCGGCTGAGACATGCCAATAAAAAGATTTCAAATGCAGCTGTTGACAGGTTCTGGGCGGTGTTCGAAACGCTCAATGAAGAAAAGGGAGCTGACTAAAACTCTGTTTACTTTCGGTCGTTGACCAGGCTTTCGCCCTTGAAAAATTCGGAATCCTTGTATTTTTTAGCGATTTCAGAGGCTACCAGACAGATTATAGCGAAGGTCGGCACTGCGATCAGAACACCGAGGATCCCGCCTATTTCGGCACTGCCGAAGATCGCGATGATCACCAGTACCGGATGCATCCCTACCTTTTTCCCGACGATGTTCGGAGTTATGAAGATAGTGTCGCAGACCTGGATCACCGCGAAGACGATTAAGACCTTGAGGGCCGCGAAGGCTCCCGAGGTGAGCGCTGCAAGAACGAGTGTCACCGAGATCCCGGTGAACAGGCCGACATAGGGTACGAAGCAGAGAATTCCTATCATCATTCCGAGGCTGAATGCGTTTTCGATGCCGGCGATCGTCAGGCCGAGCGCGTAGAGCGAGCCCAGAATGAAGCACACGATCAGCTGTCCGCGGATGAAGCCTGCAAGGACGCGGTCTATTTTATCGATCCAGAAGTCAACGCTCTTTTTCTTGTTCGGCGGGATGAACTGAGCTATTTTCGCCTTCATCTCCGAGTAGCGCGAACTGATAAAGAAGGTCACGACCACCAGGATGAGCAGGTCCAGAGCCAGCGAGACAAGCGAAAATGTCTGCTTCACGAGGCTGCCGAGGACCGATGATGCCGATGAAAAGATCTCTTTGCCGTTCGATTCGACGATGTTCAGGATCTCCTCTTTTTTGTAGTATTGCTGGAGGTCGATATCGAACCTCGCCGCCTGTTCGTTGATCCAGTCCCAGAGCGAGGCGATGCTCGCGCTCCATTCGAAACGCATGAGCTGCTCGATTATTCCCGGCACGATGATAAGACCGAGAAGCAATGCCGCAAGAACGAGCAGAAAGAGGACGAAAGCCGTCATTATCGCTCTCGGGAGCTTCACTTTCGATGAGAAAAAGTTGACCAGAGGCTCGATGGCGTAGGCGATGAAGAACGAGAGGATCAGGATTGTCATAACGGTCGGCGCCGCCTTCAGAAGGAAGAAGAAGAGCGCCAGGACCATCAGCGGGATCCACCCCTTTTTGTCAAAGAGGAAGTATATGAATTTGTCTCTCAGCGTGATTCTGTCCATTTTAGAACTTTGTCGTTCTTATAACATTCTTTACGAGGCACTTGAATGTGTCAAAGACACCGATACCCTTCGATGCGGTCGCGAAAAATTCTGGGTAGAGCTGTTTGGGATTGAAGATCTCGCGAAGTTCTGCCGGCTGAAGGATATTCTGCAGGTCGCTTTTGTTGTACTGCAGGACGAGAGGGGTCTTGCTGAGCGTGAGCGAGTTCAGAAGCATGTTCTGCTTGAGGTTCTCCATGCTCTCCAGGTTCGCGTTCATGCACTCTTTCTGCGAATCGACGACGAAAACGATGCCGTCGCAGCCGCTCAGGACAAGCTTTCTCGATGCGTCGTAAAAGACCTGTCCGGCAACCGAGTAGAGGTGGATGCGCAGCCTCATGCCGCGGATCGTGCCCAGATCGAGCGGCAGAAAGTCAAAAAAGAGCGTTCTGTCGGTATCTGTCTTTATTGAAACCAGCTTGCCGCGGATCTCCGGAAGCGTGTGGTTGTAGATGTACTCGACATTTGTAGTTTTTCCCGATAAGCCAGCCCCGTAGTAAACCAACTTTAGGTTGATTTCCTTGAGGATTTTGTCTACCTGAACCATAAATTATCTCCGAAATCAGTTAAATCAGAATCTGCCCTCGACAAGGAACATGAGCGAGTGGATGTGAGTCACGTTGTCGTCGTCGAATTCGCTTTTGTATGTTCCGTCTTCCTGAGCGACCATCTTCTGACGGTTGTGGTCGTAGGTGTAGCCGTATTCCAGCATCGCCGTGAATGAGTTGCTGAACTGGTACTTGAGGTTCGCCTTGATGAAGTAAATATTCGAAGCGCTCTCTCCGGTCGGAAGCATTTCACGCGTCCTGTCGAATGCGTCGCTGACGGCGTCTGTCGAAAGCCTTTCGCGGATGACCATCGTGTTTTTGTGGCCGTTCGCATCGTAAACCGTGTAGGTCGCCGGAATTTTGTAGCCGAAGCTTGCGCCGATCCAGAAGTTGTAGAAGAAGTAGTCGGCGGCGAGCATGAAGAGGTGCTCCGGGCTCTGGTCCGCATCCTTCGGGATGGTGTTCCACGGTGTCACGCCGGGTGCGTCGAACGACATGAAGGCGAGGTTCCTGAAACTGTACATGAAGAGTGCGCGGAGCCCTTTCCAGCGGAAACCGAGGTCAACGGCTGCACCGTGTCCGATGTAGTCGTCTGTGATCGAAGTCGCGTTTTCATCCGCCTGGACGGAGAGGTAATCGGCATTCTGAAGTCTCTCGTTCTGGAAGAGGTATTCTGCGCGGAGCCTCCAGGAAAAATCCGAGGTGTAATCCGGCGAAACCCAGGTCCCGTCAGCGTAAGAGTTGATCCCGAGCGGATCGCCGAACCTTGAACCGTAGTTGTAGTCGATGAATGCGTCGATACCGTAGGAGATTATCGAGTCGTCGCTGCCGTTTTTGAGCAGGTATTCGGCGATATTTACGTTGTCGCCCTTATCGATGAAGGCTCCCTGGATGCTTGCCTTGATATTGTGTTCAGTGTTGTTGATGCGTTTCGCGTTGTAGGTGAGTCCTCCGAAAAATCCGTAAACCGTCTCTTTCGGGACGATCTCGGTCGAAAGTTTGTCCGTTTTTGACTGCGCGTGAGCCTTGAAGCCGAAGTATACCGAGAAATCGCTGTAGCCGTAAAGGAGCTGGAATCCCGGCACCGGCGAAGAGTCGCTCTGCGGCCAGACGGAGGCGTTGGCACCCCATCTGAGCCCGCGGAAGGTACCTATCGCGATGTTGTCCGCGTTGTATGGATAGAGGGTGATGTTGAATCTGTTTTTCGACGGGTGGCGGAAGTCGATCTCGAGGAAAGATCTGTCCTCCTTGAGCGAAGTGATCAGCTTGTCGGAGAGCGAATCGACAGCGTTGTACATCGCGAATGAAAGCGACATCCTTGCGGTCAGATAGGGGAGGAACCCCTTCTCTTCGTGGAAAAGCGAGAGCTTCGTCGAACTTTTGACGTTGTTGGAGTATCCGTAGACTCTGTCGGCGAAATCTTCGTATTCGTAGCGGGAACCGATATCCCATTTCGGTGAATACTGCGAATTGTCGCGAAGGTTGTCGTCGCCCATGATGAATGAGATGCTGCTCTTCGTGTAGCTTGTCTGGATGAGACCGTTTCCGTCGTATCTGTTGTCATCGGGCTCAGCCTTTTTTTCATCTTTTCCGGTCTCTTCCGCCGGCTTTTCGGCCTCGGCTTTTTGAGCTTCTTCGGTCTTTTTTGCCTCTTCCGCCTTTTGAGCCTCTTCCGCCATGCGGGCCTCCTCGGCCTTTTTCGCTTCGGCGTCGCGTTTCGCGAGCTCCTCGTCAACCGTTTGACGGATGAGTTTCGAGAGCTCCTCCTTCGACATCACGATCTTGTCGCTGTCGTTCTGGACAGGCGCGGGTTCGGCAGCTCCTGCAGCCTCAGGATTTTCTGCGGTCTGACCGGCATCGGATTCGGGAGCCTCCTGCGCCGCAAGTGCAAAACTCGTTAAAAAGAGCACAAAGATAGAGATTATCTTTTTCATAGCAAGCCTCACTGTTGTTCACAATTTAAGCATTTGATATCGTTTTGGTCTCGCGGGACGATGATCCAAGTCGGCCGTGCGCTGGTGTGCTGTTTCAGTATTCCTGTGAAGTCGAAACGGTGGTCGGTGCTTTTCTCCTTGACCGGATCGAAAGAGGGGGCGGTGTAGATCGTCTGAGCCAGCACTTTGCCGTATTTCGTCGCAAGCGGGAACTGCGAATATTCGGTGTATGCCGAGTCGTTTTCGTTGAAGCTCGAAACAGTCACATTCTTGATCGTGACTATAGAAGCCTCATACTTTTCCATCTCGTCGGAATCAGTAACAAACGACGAAATATCCACAGCATTAGGTATAAGGTTGACGTCTACTTTTATTTTCTTTTTTCCGGTTTCTTCGTCCGTTTCGTAGACCGGCGTGTATGTCGGGAAGCTCAGTTCGGTGTAGCCGAAGAACTCTGAAACTGATCCGTTTGCGCTCTCGACGAGTGTTCCGAGCGGCAGCGTGACTACATCGCTGTCGTCTTCGACAAACGGGGTCGAGTGCGAGTAGAGGTAGAGCGACGCGTATTCCGTTGCATCGAGCTGCGTGAGGTAGAACCCGCCTTCTATGACTGCGGTTACGACCATTTGATGCCCTCTGATTGTCAGATTTCGTTTGTCGAAGCGGCTTGGAGAACCCTTTCCTTTGTCGATAGTGCTCTGGATCGCGACGATCGAAGCGGCTTCGGTATAAAATTCGGGTGAAACGCCGAGTTTGCCTGTCGGAACGGGTTGCGAACTGTCATCTGTCTTTATGACCTCCTGAACGACGACGCGGTCTTTGTCGAGGCAGTCAGTCATCTTTACCTCGTGGTTGGAGAGGAGACCGTTTTTAAGCTCGGTTCTGGCTACTCCGCGGTTTATGCCGTAGCGCAGACCGATCGAGACCGTTCCGTTGTAGTCTTCAAGTCTTTTTTTGTCATAGCCGATAGCCGTGACATTGATTTTTGCAATAATGTTTCCGTCGACGATTTCACGGCTGGCCGGAGTTCTGTCCTCTTCAGAGCCGAGATCAAAATCATCACTGAATTCGACGACAAAGCCTGCAAGACCGGTACGTTCGGGATTGGGATCACCCGTATCGCCGCAGGAGACGAGAAGCATCGCTGCAAGCAATGCCGGTATGAAAGAGACGGTAAAAAAACGCATGACACTCACCCAAAGCAAAATAAAGCGGTCAATTCTAGCCAAACAATAATTTTATGCAAAAAAGCGGCTTTTTTTTGACACTCTTTCTGCTTTATGGTTTGAAACGGCTGTTTCCAGGAGGAAAAAATGTGGAAAAAAACTCTCTTCGCGCTTTCGGTTCCGCTATTTCTGATTTCATGTGAGGACGCTCTCCTGCCGGATCTGCCTGATATGGAGGGGACAGTTGATGTCGATGCGTGGGTCGTCGATGAAGATTCGGCTGAAACAGGGTCCGACACAGATCTTCCGGAGCCGGAGGATGCCGATAGCGAGCCTCAGGGCGGCGACATCGAACCGTCCGATGCTGACGGCGATACGGAGCTTCCGGCAGAGCCTGCTGAGCCTCTTGATCTGGCTATCGTGATGATCGGCGGCTACGAGGTGCCGTACAGCGGAAAGGTCTACTACGCAGCCGGCGAGAACATATCGGATCTGCGGGAGATCCCGCTTGAAACCGGTATCGGCAGCGGGACGGGGACCGACCCGAACCTGGCGCTCTGGCGTGAAGGCTTTGCCGTGATCGAGCGTTACTATTCGGACGATATATACCTCTTTTCACCGGCCGCCGGCGGTTATTCGCTGGCCCAGACGGTAGCGGTCTCTGACGCGATGACGAACCTTCAGGATGCGGCCTACGACGTGAAGCGTGACCGGCTTTTCATCTCCGCACTCAACGCGAATTCGCTCTTTGTCCTTGAAAATGACGGGCTTTCCGAACTTGTTCTGACGGAAGATCCCTCGCCGAATCCGGCAAAGATGCGGATAATCGGCGACAGGCTTTACGTCGTGCTCCAGCACCTCAACGACCAGTGGTACTCGACGAAGAGCGAGCTTGCGGTCATCGATCTGGAGACGCTTGAGATAGAGCTTGTCGAAGTCCCGACGAAAAATATCGTCAGTAAGATCGAATACAACCCCGAATTCGATAAAAGCCACTGCTATTTCCTGGCGACCGGCAAGTGGCAGAAGCGCGACGGGGCGCTGCTCCGCTTCGATCTGGAGAGCCGCAAATCGGAGATAGTCCTGACTGAATCGGCTGAGGAGAACAACCTTCTCGACGGCGATTTCGTCGACCTTTCCATTGCGGACAACGGCGATTTTTACATCATTTTTTCGAACAACCGCGACCGCTGGATAAACAAGCTCCTGCGCTATGTCCCGTCGGAGGGCAAGGTTTACGAGATCGAGCCCGGGGCTGTCAACGCCTTTGCCGCGAACCCGATTGACTACAGCCGCGCAACCGGAAAAATCTACTATTTTATCGATATCCAGGCCGATACCTTCCTGCGTTCGCTCGACACTGAAACCGGTGAAACCGAGACGGTTCCTGTCGAAAACGCACCGGCTGCGTTGAAACTTCTCTGATCAAAAAATCTCAAAAGTCATACATTTTCGGGATACAACTCCGGATTTGTATAATATCTTGTTTTCAGACATTCCTGAAAGTTCTGTCGAAATTTCTGAAAATTTGGGTATAATCCCGCGTTTTGTCTGTTTATAAACTTCTTTCGAGGTGGAAAATGTTCGATATTTCAGGAAAAACAGCGTGCGTTACCGGTGCAAGTGCGGGAATAGGCGCTGCGGTCGCCGAAGCGTTGGCGGAAGCCGGCTGCAACCTTGTCGTTTCTGCGAGACGCGGGGAGAGAATCAGAGATTTTTCGCAGTATTTAAGTGACAAATACGAGGTGAAATGTTTCGGCGGCGTTCTCGACGTCAGAAATCAGAAGGATGTCGAAAAATTCTTCGCGGAACTTCCGGAAGAGTTCAAAAATGTGGAGATCCTCGTAAACAACGCAGGGCTTGCGAAGGATATGACCCCGCTTTACGAAAACAAGATCTCCGACTGGGAGCAGATGATCGATACCAACGTCAAAGGGCTGCTCTACGTCACGAAGGCTCTCCTTCCCGGAATGGTTGCGCGTGACTGCGGCCACATCGTCAACATCGGCTCCATCGCCGGTCGCGGAACATACCCGGGCGGAACGGTCTACTGCGCAACAAAACACGCCGTCAACGCGATAACGAACGGTCTCAGGAAGGATCTTTTCAAGACTTCACTCCGTGTCACGACGATCGATCCAGGTGCGGTCGAGACTGAGTTCAGCATGGTCAGATTCGAAGGCGATCAGGCCCGCTCAGACAAAGTTTACGAAGGCTACGAGCCGCTTCACGCGGAAGATATCGCCGACGCGGTCCTGTATGCCGTTACGAGACCTCCGCACGTGAATGTTTCGGACATCGTAATCTATCCGACTGCGCAGAGGGACTACCATCTGCTGAACAGGAAATAATCTGTCTGCAAAGTTTTCCAAATAAGTACACTCACTCAAATCATCTGAACTTTCCATCATAGGGAAAACTTTAAGTTTGATATGACCGGTGCTCTCTGCGAAGCAGCCGGGATAGTCTGAAAATTATTGAATTTGGGGATCGAAATAAGAGAGGTTTTAGGCTATTGCTCTTTTTCCTTGGAAGCTTCGTAATCGTCGATGATCTTCTTCTGAACGTCGCCAGGGACCTGCTCGTAGTGGTCGAACGAAATCGTGTATGTTCCGCGGCCGTTTGTCATCGAACGGAGCTGTGTCGAATATCCGTGGATCTCCTTGAGCGGGATGAGAGCCTTTACGACAGTGTTCTTGCCCTCGCTCTCCATGCCCTGCGGTCTGCCGCGGCGGCTGGAGATATCACCCATGATGTCGCCTGCGAACTCTGTCGGTACGGTGACGATCAGGTTGTAGATGGGCTCGAGGATGATCGGGTTAGCGCGTTTGACGGCATCTTTGAAAGCCATCTGCGCAGCCTTCTTGAACGCGACTTCCTTACTGTCGACCGGGTGTTCCTTACCGTCGTTGAGCGTTACCTTGCAGTTGATGAACTTGCAGCCCGAAAGGACGCCTTCAGCAAGGATCTCGCGGATTCCCTTCTCGACTGCGGGTATGAATCTGTTGGAGATTACGCCGCCGACGATCGCGTCAACGAACTCGAATTCGCTGTCCGGATTCGGCTCGAGGACGATATTGACCTCTGCGAACTCGCCTGAACCACCGGACTGTTTTTTGTGGCGGTAACGTGCTTCAGCGGTTCCCTTGATCGTCTCGCGGTACGGGATCCTCGGCTCGAGGATCTGAACGTCGAGGCCGAACTGGTTTTTGATCTTCTTCGCGATGACTTCAAGGTGAAGTTCGCCGAGACCGTCAACGAAGAGCTGTTTGAGCTCGGGATCGTTGACCATCTTGAAGGATGCGTCTTCGATCTGCATCTTTTTGATCGCTGCAGCGACTTTATCGGTATCCTCTTTGGATGCGCCTGTGAATGCTCCGCGGACGATAGCTTCCGGCCAGTCGATAAGTGCGAACGGATAGGGCGTTGCGGCCTTGTTGTCGCTGAACTGGTCGCCTGTCTTGCTGTTTTTGAGTTTGACGGTGACTGCGATCTGACCTGCAACGACGTTCTTCAGAGCGACTCTGTCCTTGCCTCTTGCGTAGAAGATCTGACCAAACTTTTCGGCGCCGCTGTTCGAAAGGTTGTAAAGGTCGGCACCCTCGGAAAGTGATCCCTGGAGAAGTTTGAACGCGTAAACTTCGCCGAACTGCGGGATCGAGTTGACCTTGAAGATGATGCCTTTCGTTACGGATTCGTCGTTCATGTCGATCTCGCCCTCGGAGAACTTCGCGATGTTCTTCGATTCCGGTGACGGGAAGAAGTCGACTATTGAGTCAAGGATGCAGTCGATGCCGATACCCTTGTTCGGAGCGCCGAAGAATACGGGGTAGATCGTTCCTGCGGAGAAGGCCTTGTGAAGACCGACGTTGATCTCTTCGTCGGAGAGTGCGCCTTCGCTGAAGTATTTTTCCATGAGCGTGTCATCGCTCTCGGCAACTGCTTCCGTCAGTTTTTCCTTCAATTCCTGAACCTTGTCTGCGTACTGAGCGGGGATCTCGCTCTCGCCGGCTCTCTTGCCGTTCGCATATTTTATGAGTTTGCCTGTGAAAATGTTGATGACTGAATCGGCGTTCTGACCTGTTTCAGCCGGGAACGTGATCGGTGCAAGCGGGATCTCGAGGTCGTTGGCGATGCTTTCGAAAGCGTTTTCGATCTTGACGTTGTCCCTGTCGACCTCATTTACGAAGAAGGCGATCGATTTGCCGAGCTTCTTAGCCAGCGCGAAAGCCTTTTGTGTTCCGGCGTCGATGCCGGTCGAACCCTTGACCGTCAGAAGAGCCGCTTCACAGAAGGGCATTGTCGATGCGAGTTCGCCTGCGAAATCGAAAAATCCCGGAGTGTCGATAAAGGTGATGAGTTTTTCTCTGTATTCTACCGTTTCGATCGATGCGGAGATGGAAATACCTCTGTTCTTCTCCTCTTCGGTGAAGTCGGAAACGGTGTTCTTATCCTCAACGGTACCCTGTCTGTTGATAACGCCGGAATTGAAAAGAAGAGATTCGACAAGTGTCGTCTTGCCGGATGTCCCGTGTCCTGCGATGCAGATGTTGCGCAGCGAACTTTTGTTGTAATCAGCCATTTTATCCTCCTGTAAAAAAATACTGGCATTAGTTCTTAAGCCAAAAAGCCGGTGAAGCTAATATTTTTTTTCCCGTTTTGCAACTTTATTTTTATTGTATTTTAAGGAACTCGGCTTCAAGCGCTGAAATCGCGGCATAAAAAATGCTGCCGCCCTGCGGAAGGGAGGCGATGTTTTCCGGATCGAGTCCGCCGATAAAGACTACGGGGTGCGTCGAAAGCGCAGCTGCCTCTTTTGCGATCGGAAAGACCTCGCGGTTTCTGGTCTCCTTGGTCGAGGTCTTGAAGACCGGGCCGAAGCCGATATAGGCGATATCCAGCCCGTTCGCGTGGCTGACCTGCTCGAGAGTATGTGTCGAGATCCCGATCTCCAGCCCTTTCGGAAGCCCGTTCCCGCCGAGTTCGGAAAGATCCTCCTGCCCGAGATGGACACCGTCGGCACCTGCCTCCAGGGCGGCCTCTATCGAGTCGTTGACGATGATCTTGGTGGCGGCTCCCGCGGCGTCTCTGAGTCCTATCAGCCTTTGAGCGCAGCTGACAAGAGCGCCGTGCGGAGAGTCCTTCATCCTGATCTGGAGCCACCTCGGATCGAATGAGAAAAGCCAGCGGACGAACTCTTCGCGGAGCTCTTCCCCGGGTGCGAGATTAACTATCGGATAAACACTCTTCATCGCAGATACCCAGCTTTTGCAGTTTGTTCGTAAGTGTGTTCCGGTGGATGTCCAGAAGCTTTGCGGTTTTCCCGATCGAGCCTTCGCAGTAGTCGAGTGCGGACTTGACGAAGACCTTCTCCAGCGACTCCATGAAGAGCCGGTAGACGTTGCTCGACTCAGCCGACTGACCGAAATTCTTCCAGAACTCCTCGAGCTTTTTTTCGATCAGCTCGGGGGCGCTGAAGTGCTGCAGGACGCGGTCGATGTTTGCGTGCGGCAGGAGCTTGAATCCGTCGTTCGTCGTGATGACCCGTTTGAGCTCGTGGATGTTGTAGGGCCACCAGTAGGCTGTCAGAAGCTCCATTTTGTCGGTTTGAAAGAGGTCGTCGGCGATCACGCTGTCCTTGGCGAAAAAGCCGATCAGCGCCGCCAGATCCTCTGTCCTCTCCCGAAGCGGCGCCAGCCAGAGTGAAGCCGCGAAACGGCCTTTGCCTGCTTCGAATAGATCGCGTCTTTCGGTCGTAAAGATCGAGCCCCGTTTCCTGAAATCGCTTTCGGATTTGACCCGTACTATCGATTTTTCCTCATCTTTTTTCAGCTTCTGCGCGAGCTGGCTTGCCAGAAAGCCCTTCCCGGTGCCGTATTCGCCGCCGATAAGGTAGTTCTTTTCCGGCACCGCTTCACGCAGGAACTGCCGCATCGCTTTTGCGCTCTCGCTGTCTCCGATAATCTTTTTCAAAGGTCCAACCCGAAAAATCTATTAATCATTTCAACTACGGTATCGATATCGTTCGCAGGAGAGAATACCGAGTTTCTGAACTCCGCGCTCCCCGTTCTTCCCGTCGAATACCAGGCCGCGTGGCGCCGGATCATCGTATGGCCGAACTTGTCGTTCAGGTCGAGGTAGAACCGGAAGTGCTTTCGCATCATTTCGCGTTTCCGGTCCTCCGTCACGGTTTTGCCCTTCAGCTCGTCGAAGATCCATGGCCTCCCGAGCGCAGCACGTCCGACCATTATCCCGTAAATATTTGAATTTTCAAAAAATTTCAAGTCATCAACGGAATGGATGTCGCCCGAGTGGATGACCGGTATATCGAGCTTTTCCGCAAGTTCGACCGAGACCGAAAAATCGCTAACTCCGCTGAACATCTCGGTCCGGAGGCGCGGATGGCAGATCAGGAAGTCTGCGCCGTTTTCCTGAGCGGTCAGGGCGCATTCAAGGTACGACGGGTGCTTGAAGCCCTTTCTGATCTTGACCGAAAGGGGAAGAGCCGTTACTGAACGCAGAGCCTTCACGATCGCGCCTAGACGTTTCGAATCCTCCATCAGCTGAGAACCGGCGTGTGACGCGACGACCTTGCGGACGGGGCATCCGGCGTTGAGATCGACTCCGGCCGGCGTGACGAGACCGAGGATCTTTTCGGCCGCCTCCCTGATGATCTCCGGCTCGCCGCCGAAAAACTGAAGGTAGGTTTCCGGTTCGCGCCCGTCTATCTCCGAGAGGCCGATCGTCTTTTTGTTCCGCAGCGTAACTGCCCTCGCCGAGATCATTTCGCTGTAGCAGACATCGGCGCCGCCCTCGTAGCAGAGCAGACGGAATTCCTTCGATGTTATCTCCGCGAGCGGAGCCAGATAAAAGCGCAAAGCAGACCCTCAAATCAAAAAATAAAGCATACAAAAAACAAAAATCGGTGCAAATAGAACAAAAAACTAAAAAAAGCACTTTTTTACGCTAAAATTTGTCGTTTTTTTGGAAAACAGGAGGACTGTATGAAAATTAAAATTTCCATGTTGTTGATTTTATTGTTGTTTTTTGTCAGTTGCGCGAGCGATGAGGATGATGAAGGCGGCGAAGGCCTGAACGATTCCGACAACGCCGGAGCTGCCGACGATACGCCGGAGCTGCCCGATTCTGATCCTGCGGAGCCTGCCGATAATGATCAGAAACCGGAGGAGAAGCCGGATGAGGATAAAGGGTCGTTCTGCTTCGCCGGAGGCGCCCTGCTCTATGAAGGCGAGCAGCAGTTCATTCCGTGCGGCAGCGGGGAGGGCAGGTTCCAGCGTCAGCTCTGTCAGGACGGAAAGTTCGTCAACGCGGGCGACTGCATCGACGGTCAGGCCGATATCCCGGCGACTGAATTTCTGATGGGCTGCAACGAGACGCTGGAATCCAGCTGCAATCAGGACAACGTGCCGCAGCACACGGTCAGGGTCTCCGGTTTCACGATCGACCGTTTCGAGGTCACCGTCGCGGTATTCGAGGCCTGCATAGCAGCCGGAGCCTGCACGAACGGCAACGCCGATGAGCCGCAGTACCGCACTTCTGAGGAGAGCGACAGCTGCAACATCGGCAATCCGGACCGCTCGAACCATCCGGTCAACTGCGTCACCTGGCACGGCGCGAAGGCTCTCTGCGAATGGCGCGGGATGAGGCTCCCGACCGAGGCTGAGTGGGAGGCTGCCGCAAGATCCGGCAAACCTCAGATCTATCCGTGGGGCAACTCTCCGGCTGCGAGCTGCGATGTCGCCGTCATGCGGAGCAGCGCGAACGGCTGCGGCTTCAATTCGACCTTCCCGATCGGTTCAAAGCCCGCCGGCGCGACCGAAAACGGACTTTACGACATGGCTGGTAACGTCGCCGAATTCACAAGCGACTGGTATCTGCCCGGATTCTATTCGACGGAAGAGGCGTCTCAGGACGACACTCAGGGGCCTGCCGAGCCCGATCAGAACGCGTTCAAGGTCGTTCGCGGCGGTTCGTACATCTACGGTGACGACAAGATGAGAGTCTCCTTCAGAAGCGGCGCAGGAATGGATGACACTGCTATCGACTTCGGTTTCCGCTGCGTTAAATAATCAATAAATACGGCTAGTTGAGTTCATCGAGCTTGGAGACGCGCCTTTCGTGTCTTCCGCCTTCGAAATCTGTTGAAAGGAAGATCTTTAGCCACTCTTTCGCATCGTCGAATGAGGTGAATCTGCCTCCGAATGCGATGATGTTGGCGTTGTTGTGCTGCCTTGAAAGTCTTGCGTAGTCAGCCGACGTGACAAGTGCCGCACGGATCCCGCGGTATCTGTTCGCCGCGATGGATATCCCTATCCCGCTTCCGCAGACGAGCACTCCGAAGTCAGCGCGTTTTTCCAGAATGTCGTGTGCAACAGGTTTTGCAAAGTCGGGGTAGTCGACTGAATCGGCGGAATTTGTGCCGTTGTCGATGACCTCGTGACCTTCGGATCTCAGGTATCCGGCAAGCCTGTTCTTGAGTTCAAAACCGCCGTGATCGGCTCCCAGAGAGATGATCATTGCTCCTCCAAACTATTTTTTCGTGTTCTTTTCTATGATCTTTTCGAGGGCTTTTTCGTCCTCTTCAGAGATCTCGGAGACGGTTTTTTTAACCTCTTCGGCACCCTTTTTGACCTCTTCGGCGCCGTTTTTTATCTCCCCGGCAGTCTCTTCAGCCTTTTTTCTGGCCTCTGATGCCGCCTTTTCCGCCGCCTTCTTTGCGTCTCCGGCAGCCTCTTTGACATCCTTGCCGAGCTTTTCAGCCCTCTTTTTCAGCTCCTTTTCACTGATGGTCGGGATCTCCGAACCTGAAAAGAGCTTCTTCCAGAGCGGTTTCCCGTCAACGCAGAAGTTCGCCGCGAGAAAGAGGATGAGTGCGGTCACTATGATTTTCTTTAAAAGCGAGCCTGAGCCCTTTTTTGATTTAGCCATTTCTCCTCCGAAACAAATTGAAACCGGATGATTATAGTGAAAAATGAAAATTAGTCATCATCGTAAAGGTCGAAATCCCGCTTTATGACGAAAATTTTCGTATTCCTGAAGCGGAGGCTGCGCCGCAGACGTCTCTCAAATCTTTCAGGCATACCTGCAGGAAGGTGGAGCGACTGCGTAAAAGTTATCCCGCACTCGGCGGCGGCCTGTTCCAGCTTTAGCTGAAGGCGTCCGTCAAAGTCGGGAGAAAATCTGTATCTGTCTAAAAATATTCTTCCTTTTGCCGGTGAAGTCTTGACGCAGAATGCTTTGCCTCTGAAGGCTTCTATGCGCCTCGGGCTTTGGTCGAAGTCTGGTGGTACAACGAAAAAAAGGAGCGATATCAGGTTGATCAAGACCGCCGTAAGTTTGAGTTTTTTCGTGAAACAGAGTGCGCAGAAGAACGAAGCGGTAAAGACGATTTTTACAAACACAGGCGGATCGGCGAGCGGAAATGCCGTGAGTTCGGCCGTAACGGCGGATCTTCTGATGAAAAACTGTGCTGGAGCCACCAGAAAATCGGCGGTTTTCAGAAAAAGGGAGGCGGCTGACGAAGAGAAAATGACGGAGATCTGCGCCAGACTGACAAATGGGACCGAGATCGAAATCACCGGTATGACAAAAAAATTCACGAACGGCGCGGCGAGCGGGAACCTTGCCGAAAGGTGTGAGATGACCGGGATGAGCGCGTAGTTCATCACGACGGAGAGCACGACCAGCGAAACCGAAGCAGAGGAGGGGAGGAGCCGGTAGATCCTCAGGATAGTGAAGACCGAGAGCGCCGTCATTATGAAGCTGAGGCTTGCAAGGGAGCCGGGGATCAGGAGCAGGACGGCGGTCAGCGAGAAGGCGCAGGCGCTGAAAAGGTGCGGACGACGCCCCCAGACGAGCGCACACTCGAAAAACAGCATGAACAGGATCGCCCTGAGAGTCGGGACCGATGCTCCCGTTATCAGAAAATAGTAGGCGGAACAGAAGATTTTCATGTATAGGATCACTATCCGCTTCCATGAGGAACGCAGCGGCAGAAAAAGCAGGAGTGAGTTAAGGAGAGTCTCGAGGATGAGCATCATGATCGCCGTATGGAATGCGGAGATAGCGACGAGATGAAGCGTGCCGGTGAGTGCCATCTCCTGACGGAATCCGAACGAAAAATTTTTCTCGCCGGTCGCCAGGGCGGTCAAAAGTTCTCTATTTTTCGTTTGAGTAAGCTCGACTTTGAGATCGTTTTTAAGTCTCTCTATCTTTGCATATCTGTAATGTCCTGTCTGGTCTATTCCTGCATCATAATAAAAATCTCTATACGAAACAAAAATGAATATCGCTGAAAACAACGCGGTAAATATAATATATTTTTGTTTTATATTTAAAATCATGGCAAATAATGAAATAAAATATTTTATTATTTGAAATTTAAGATAAAAATCAACGGCCTGGCCCTCTTTTATTGAGAAAAAAATTCAAAAGGATAAAATCCCGCCCGAAAATGGTTTCTGACATGGAGGTTCAATATGAGAACGAAACTTTTCACGCTCTTTTTTCTGATTTTTTCCGCATTTTCGATCTTCGCCTCTGAAATCTGGGAGACAGTCGAAGATATCGTTGTCAACGACATAACCGCCACGAAACGTATTCTTGCGTCCGAAAACATGGCAATGACGGTGAATACGACTGCAAACGGCGAAAACGAGACTATCATCGACCTTGCGGCTGATAAGATCACGCTTATCAACCACAAGAACAAGAGCTATCAGGTCATAAAGCTTAGCGAATACGTCAGATTCGCCGAGCAGCTTGCTGAAGAGCTCAAATCACGCGGTCAGATCGACCAGAACAAAGTCGCGCCGAAGGTGACCTTCACGAGCCAGGGCAGCGAGACTGTCGGCAGGTGGAACTGCGAGGTATGGGCGGTTTCGGTCGACGGCAAGCCCTATTCCCGCGTATGGGTCGCGGCGGAGCTCAAGGATTCGCCGTTTATCGCCTTCAGAAAGAGATTTTCGACGATTTTCCCAGAGTCGATCGCGAAGTACCGCAACATAGAATCCGTGATCGAAAGCAATTTCTTCGACAAGGGAATGATCGTAAAGACTGTCAAGGTATCGGCGAGCAACAGGATGCCTGCGATCACGACTACTCTGGTTTCATTGAAGAAATCTGACCTTAAGGCAATAACTTTCAAAATCCCCGAGGGCTACCAGAATAAGTCGGTCGGGGCTTCAGAAGGAACAAAACAGCAGTAATTTTCAATTTTTAATTTCGGAGGAGAGATGTTCAGGAGATTTATGTTCTTGTTTTTGGCTTTAACTATGTCGCTTTATATCGTTTCCTGCGGCGGAGAAGAAGATGATCCGGTTGATACCGGTTCAGACACCGGCACGGATACCGGCTCTGACACGGGTTCAGATACTGGCTCGGACACGGGTTCAGATACTGGCTCTGATACCGGTTCAGATACTGGCTCGGACACGGGTTCAGATACTGGCTCGGACACTGGTTCAGATACTGGCTCTGACACCGGTTCTGATACTGGCTCTGACACTGGTTCAGACACAGGCTCTGATACAGGTTCTGACACTGGTTCAGACACTGGTTCAGACACAGGTTCAGACACTGGTTCAGACACAGGTTCTGACACCGGCTCTGATACCGGTTCGGATACCGGCTCAGACACAGGCTCAGACACAGGCTCAGACACAGGTGCTGACACCGGTTCAGACACAGGTTCGGAAGGCGACAACGGCAATCTGAATACCGGCGACACAAGCGGAAATCAGGCACAATCAGGTTCTGTCGGAGCTCCGTGCACTTCAGACAGCCAGTGTACCCAGAGTTACGGCAGCGGAGACAGCGGTCAGGAGGCCATTTGTCTTTTTGAATCGTCAGACGGATTCCCGGGCGGATACTGCTCGTTTTTCGGTGACGGAACCGATTCTTCAGCTTGCAACAGCACAGGCGAACTTTTCTATAACTTCGGCGGCGGCTGGGGCGGAAACGGTCTCTGCCTGCACAGATGCACCAAACCGTCAGACTGCCGTGTAGGTTACAGATGCTCGAACAAAGTCAAAGCCTGCCTTCCGAACTGCAATATAGACGGATATGAATGTTTCCTCGGCGTATGTGACCATACAGAAGGCGTTTGTGTTAAAGGGAATTAAGGGAGAAAATCATGGGAAACCTTACTCTTAAAACTTTGAATGAAGCCGATCTTCAGGGCAAAACCGTTCTCGTCCGTGTCGACCACAACGTCGTAAAGAAGGGAAAAATCGAAGATCCCTACAGGATCGATTCCACTTTCGCTACTATCTGCAGGATCTATGCAAAAGGCGGCAAACCGATACTTATGACCCATGTCGGACGTCCGAAGGATAAAAAGACCGGCGAGATCACGATGGAGGAGAAGACCTCAGTCATGCCGGTCGTCAAATATCTCGAGAAGAAACTTTCGCTCAGGATAAAAGTGCCAGAATTCAAGGCTGAAGACGCTTTCGGCTACAAGAGCCTCTGCAAAGAAGCCATGGATCCGCTTCTCGACGAGCTCATATCGGGCAAGATCGACATGATCTACCTCCCCAACACGCGCTGGTTCGCAGGAGAAGAGGCGAAGGACGAAAAAGCCGACAAACTTGCGGACGAAATGGCTGCGATCGCCGATGTTTTCGTAAACGATGCCTTCGGTTCATGGCAGAGCCACACTTCGACCGTCAGAATCGCAAAACGCCTTCCGGCATTCGCAGGGATCCTGATGGAAAAGGAGATCGAGAACCTCAAACGCATCTACGAGCCGGCACGCCCGTTCCTCGCAGCTGTCGCAGGTTCGAAGTTCGATACCAAGATCGAGCCTCTTTCGGCACTTCTCGAGAAGGCTGACCACCTTGTTCTCGGCGGAGTCATCTACAACGCATACCTTTGCGCCAAATACGGCGTAAAAATTGCAGGCGTTGAGGAGGAAGACATCGCATCGGCTAAGAAATTCGTTGATTTCTCGGCAAATTTCCCGGGCAAGATCGTCGAACTACCGTACATCGTCGAATCCGACACGATGGATGGCAGATTCGAAGGTCACTACAGGACCGTTGCGCTCAAAGACCTAAAACCGGGAATGGAACTCAAATTCGTTCTCGACGCAGCTCCCGAAACCTTTGCGGATCCGGCTGTAGCTGAGATCTTTGCAAACGCGAAGACCTTCTTCGTAAACGCAGTCATGGGCTTCACGCCCAACTTCGGCGCCGGAACTGCGGCTATGTACACGCTCATCGACAAGAACAAGGAGGCGAACAAACTTTACGGCGGCGGCGACACGCTCCAGGATTTCAAGAAGCTCCTTCCGGGGATCTACATGGCGGCTGTCGACAACTCGAAATACTACATGTTCACAGGCGGCGGCGCAGTCCTCAAAGCTATCGAAGAGAAGACTCCCGCAGGCATGGAACCGGTTAAATCTCTGATGAAATAACGAACCTTGAAGCTTCGACCTCTCATAATCCTCTGCTTTCTTATCTCGCTTGCTTTCAACGTCTATCTTCTGACACGCGAGTCCGATGCCGAAGAGGATGAGGGGCCGAGGGATTTTTCGCTCTATCCGGATGACTTTTCTTCGCTTGACGTTCCGATAAGCTACGATCCGGAGTTCCCTCTTTTCAATACCTTCTCGACCGAAGGCGATGAGATCCTGTTCGCCGATTTTTCGATGAAGGGGACGATTTCGGAATCCTATGAAAGGAGGTACGGTTCTCCGCTTTCGAAGCAGCTCGTCAAAAACGTTCAGGAGATCGTCTACTTTCTGAACGGCTACAGGCTCAAGTTCCGCGAGGGGGACAAGCTCACCTTTTTTTATGAGAAGAAGAGCGGAAAGATCGTCTATATGCGCTTCCGCGACTCCCTCAACCGCGCCGTTTCCGATGTCTATCTTTTCAATTCGTCCATCGGTACGGCATACTTCAGGGACAACAACTACAGGCTCCAGCCGTGCATAAAAAACGGCCCCTTCGAGGGTTGTCCCGAGGTGCGGTTCGTCTATGAAAACGGAAATCTGGTCCCGCTTTTCGACGTTCCGAAGGGAAGCACCGTAAGGCTCCCGTTCCTTTCGAAAATAGGGGAGTTCGACCAGAACCGTGCGATGGGCGGCACACTCGAGGTTACCTACAGCAACTACGCGACCCGTGCGTTTTTCAGAGGTCTGATGTCGGTAAGTCCGTCGCTCAGAAAAAATGAACTCTACCGTGAAAATGCGGCGGTCGGAAAGAGCGGGTACGTCTTCAGCGACGGCGGGAGCGGTGTGATATACTATCTTAGAAAATCCGGAAACACCGTCGTTTCTCCCTTCGTCTTTCACCACACCGAGCCGGAACAGATCCCGTCAAAGGATATGCTGAACTTCACGATCACCAGGAATTTTTATTCTAAGATGCTTGAAGCGGCACGAAAATTCGAAGAGAAATATTACTGAGATCTAAAAAAACACGACCCCGCTTTTTTCAAGAAGTGCCTTGCGCTCGCGCCAGTCGGGCAGAAAAACTGAAAGCTGCCTGTAAAAATCGGCAGAGTGATCCGGATGAAGAAAGTGCGTGAATTCGTGGATCACAACATATTCAACGCATAATAGCGGAACCGATGCAAGTGCGTAGTTGAAGGTTATCCGTCCTCTCCTCGGCATACAGCTCCCCCAGCGCGAGACCATGTTCCTGAACTTTATTTCGGGAAACGGGATCCCGTATTTGCCGAATTTCGGATAAGCCGCTTCACAAAGTTTCGAGACAGTCTCGCGGCAGAAAACTCTATACCACTTGAGGAAAACACTGTGTTTGAGCGCAGTATCGAAGGGATCCTTCACCCTCAAAGTTATGAAAACGCCGTCGTTTTTGATCTCGTTTTTTGGTCCGCGCAGCACTTTAAGTCTCAGATCGTGCCCTAAAATGCGGAACGATTCGCCGTCAACATACTGTTTTGAAGCAGCGTCGGTGTTCTCGATTTCCGCATAATGACTTATCGCCTTGAAAATGAAGTCTGCTTTGCTTTGCAAAAACCTCTCAATATATTCAATGGAAACGCTCTGGTTTGCCGACACCGCGACAGTTCCGTCCCTGCGGACCCGCAGATTCAGATTTTTCACCTTTTTGCGTTCAAGATCGTATTCTAAGATCCTGCCGGATATTTCGAGCTGTCTGATCATTTACTCTATCATTTACTCCATCAAACCGCGGCGGCGGAGTATTGAATGTAAAATGTAGTTCAAAGCTGTCAAGAGAAACATCAAAAGATTTCCTGAAGATTTTATGTTTGTGCTTACCCAATCTGAAAAAGAAGAACTGGTCACAAATTGTGACCGGTTCAATATCTTAAAACATTCCACGGCTTCACCTTATGCATTTACCGAACAGGGTGTGGCAATGCTGGCATTGGATTTAAGCTTGAACAGATCGCGGAATAAATTCAAGGGCTTTTTCTTCTAAAAGCAGAAAATCGTTGCAGCGTTCGGCAAGAGGTGTGGAGTCACCTTTTTCTATCTTGTATTCATAAAGTTTTCCGGCGTTTTCACATATTTTATCTTCGATGGATGAGATAATACGGTATTCCCGCTGCAAAAGAGCTTTATATTTTTGATCTTTAACCTTTTTGATATCGAAGTTTACTATTTGTGACGGAGGAACAGGGAACATATTATTCAGATTTATAACTGCCAGACGCTTTATTTTTATCAAATCCAAGCCTTCATTCATATATCTGTGCTTTGCTTTGAACGATGAAAGCGGTGCAAAATATTTTTGATTGTGTACTTCAAGCACGATTCCGATGTATTTTCGCTCGTTTTGCTGCCCTGATTTTTTGTTGTGGAATAAGTGCGGAATAAATGAAGCTAGATAATCTATATAACCAGTGTTGATCTCATATATTCTCAACTTTCCCATAGCAATTTCATAAAAAAAGCGACCCAATTTCTTGGGCCGCCTTGCACGTTTACATTCTTGATTAAGACCAAGAGTAGTCACGTATACATACTCTTCAGGGTAGAGCGTTACCACTGTGCAGAATATTACTCACTTGTTTTGGAAAGTCAAATAAATTTTCGATTTTTATTTCATCCGTTTTTCTCGTAGAGACGTCATACCATGGCATCTCCGTGCCGTGGTGCGTCTCAATATCATTGCGGCTCACCCGCCGTCATTCTGAGCGTAGCGAAGAATCTCAGTTTCCGGTTGCTGAGCAGCTTAGCCGTTGCAAAAAAAACTTGCCTTTGACCTGAAATCACCTAAAATACTGCGGTTTTTTTCGGGGTTTAGGGGGAAAGAATGAAGAAATTTTTGGCTTGTTTTGCATTTTTTGCAGCTTTGGTTTTTGTCATCGGCTGCGGCGGCGGTTCAAAAACCAGCGGCGAATCTGTATCGAATTTCGGAAAGCTCGGTTAGGAATGTTACCCGAACAGAACCTGCGACGAAGGTCTTCTCTGCGATGAAGAAAAAAACATCTGCATCGAAGATCCGGAAAATCCGATTAACGATGAAAACGGCAATAAAAACGATGAAAATAATCCAATCGAAAATAACGATGATGATAAACCAGTTGAACACAATGATAATGATAACAATCCAATTGAGCATAATGATACAGATAATCTAATTGAAGAGCATAACGATATTGATGACATAAACGATTCCGACCCAATCGAAAATAATGATAACAATCCGATTGAAACAACTGATAACGATATTCAATCAGATGAATGCGCCCCTGAAGATATTATTATCAAAGCCGAAAAAATAACAAACTACTCACAAGAAGAAATCCAATCAGCCATAAATAGTTATCATGATAGGAATAAAATGCTGTGTTATGGTTCTTTTATCGAAAAAGAAAAATTTGACACGCAAGGAAACCTTTGTATCAAGGACGAATGTATCATAGGACCAAACGATATCGCCCCCGGGGGTGACCCACTGTGGATTGACAATCTTCCCTTTCTGTTTCGGGAAACATCCTCAGACGGCCTTCCCCCGCCGAGCGATATCGTGTATTACAAGAAAGTTGAAAAATTAAACAAAGGTAATCCGACAGATTTTAAAACAAAACAAAGGCGAATAACATTTTATGCCGAGGGAATACCGACAGTCAGTTGTTTTTCACCAGACAACGCTATTGACGATGTATCGACCATTACAATGTCCATTGGTGATGGATATTATAATGGCTGTTATTTTGGCGATCAACAGATTTCACAATCCGATATAATTTCAACAAAAAATATACAACCAAAAATTGTTGAATCCGATTTTAAGACAGCATGTAAAAAAGTCCCAAATTCTGGTTATTATCAACCAGACAAAAAATGTTCAACAACTATAACTGAATTTGCATGGTTGGAAAACGTAGTTCAATATTTATATGATAATTCGGGTTTAAATTGGTACGATATCAGATTGCTGAACACCAAAATAGAAAAAGATGTGAATAATAATATTTTCCGTATGTATTTTTCTGTCGATGGTGGCCAACATTCATGGGTTGTGGAATTGCCAAATGCAAAAAGATGTTTGGACGAATGCCATGGGATTGATGGGTGCGAAGTTTCAATCAATCCGTCCGCCGATATTTCTAACGGCTGCAAGGTCAAAGAACCCGAAAACGACTGAGAATCTGACCTTTTCCAAAAAAATGTCATTGCATTGCTAGTTGTTTATTATTCAGACGCGGTTTTTATTCCGAAAAGTTTAACCGTAAAATCTTCTCTTTCATAACAAATCTTTGTGTCAATACCTCTCAGTAACTTTTCTTATCCTCGATCGCCTTGTATTCATCGAAAAGATCAAGGCATTCCTTTCTGTCGAGTTCAGTTTTGATGTCGAAAGTTGAGGTACAGAATATTTCGTCACGAAAACCGAGTTTGTCGGTGTCGGCAATGGTGCAGCCGTAGTAGACTTTTCTGATGTTTGCCCAGAGGATCGCTCCGAAGCACATCGGGCAGGGCTCGGCGGTGGTGTAAAGTTCACAATCTGAAAGGTCAAACGAGTTCAGATTCCTGCAGGCGTCGCGTATTGCCATGACTTCGCCGTGGCATGTCGGGTCATTGCGCTTTATAACTTCGTTGTGACCGCGGCCGACGATTTCTCCGTTTTTGACTATAACGCATCCGAACGGGCCGCCGTGACCGGCTTTTATTCCGTTTTTTGCTTCCTGAAGAGCTGTTTCCATATATTTGTTCATATTTTCACTCTGCTGTTGCAACAATTAGTAGCGAACGAGAAATAAACTTGAATCGTCCCGATGTCAAATATCATGTCAATACCCGTATTTTTTCCGTTTTGAAGCCAGAAATGCGAGGGTGACGGCACCCGCGACAAATTCAGCGGCGACCAGTGAAAACCATATGCCGTCAACGCCGAAGAGGAGCGGCAGAAGGAGTACTGCGGCGGTTTCAAAAACGACTGTCCTGAGGAACGAGATGGTCGCCGAGACAAAACCGTCGTTGAGTGCGGTGAAGAACGAAGAGCCGTAAATCGGTATCGCGGCAAAAAGGAAGTTGAACGAAAATATCCTGAAGCCGCTGACGGTAAGTCCGGTAAGACCTGCGTCGTAGCCGACGAATATCATCGCGATCGGTTTCGCCAGAAGCTCCCCTGCAAGGAACATCGTCAGCGCCGAGACTGCGAGGATCCTGACGCTTCTTTCGAGAATGTTCTTTAATTCGGGGCGGTTGCGTGCGCCTAAATGGTAGCTGACGATCGGTGCCGTTCCGACGGCGTAGCCGATGAAGATCGAAATGAAAAGAAAGTTGACGTACATCAGGACGCCGTAGGCCGCGACGCCGTTTTCGCCGGCATACTTCATCAGTTGTATGTTGTAGAGCATACTGACGAGCGACATCGAGACACCGGAAACGAACTCGGAAGCTCCGTTCGTACATGTTTTGAGGAGCGCGCTCCCGTCAAACACGGTTTTACCTAGTTTGAGCAGGCTCGTGTTTTTCCGCGAAAAGTAGACCAGCGGAACTATTCCTCCAACGATCTGGCTTGCGACGGTCGCGAGAGCAGCGCCGACTACTCCGAAACGTAAGACGGCCACAAGGATGAAATCGAAGATCATGTTGGTAAAGCCGGCGGCGATCGTTGCCAGAAAACCGAGTTTGGGCTTTTCCGAGGTTACAAAAAAACTGTGGAACTCGAACTGGAGCATGACGAACGGGAGCCCGATCAGAGTAAGTCTGCCGTAAAGCACGCAGTCGGGGAGCATGGCAGCGTCCGCTCCGAGGAGCCGTGCGACCGGTTCCATCGCAAGGAAACCGGCGAGTGCGACGGTGATCCCGACAAAAACCGTGGTGTAGACTAAAAACGAAAAGACGGAATTCGCCTTCTCACGCTCTCCTTCGCCTAAAAGTCTGCCGATGAGCGCACTTCCTCCGGTGCCGAAGATGAAGCCGAAGACACCCAATATCATTAGGAAAGGATAGATCAGATTTATTGCGGCAAACGGCGTCTTTCCGACGAAATTCGAGATGAAGAAACCGTCCACAATGCCGTAGATCGAAGTAAAAACGATCATCATTATGGTCGGAAGGGCGAAACGGAGCAGCCTGCCGTATGAAAAATGGTCGGAAAGTCTGATATCCAATGGGTACCTGTGAAGTTAAAATGGTTCGACGGCTGTTCTATCTCGGTTCGCAGTTTACCCAATCGGATGGAAGCTGACTTGTGATGTCGCCTCCGTACATCGGGGCGTTTGCCGCGCTGTAGATCTCTATCGTGCCGTTCATGCTTACCTTGCCGGCAGATCCTACTTCAGCGTTTATGGATGTGACGGTAAGCTCGCCGTAGCCGAAGCCGTGATAACAGCTGATCTTGTTATTATTGTAGTCAACGATGTACATCTGACCGACTGATCCTGAATCCAGTCCGAACGGGACGGTCCCTACCGATATGTCTGTCGGAAGGACAACGAATATCATAGGATTGAGCAGCGTCTGACCGCCGTCGCTCGTATAGCTCTGAACGATTTCTATGTATGACTGTCCGCCGTTATCGAAAAACATTGCGTAGTTGTAACTGTATTGGGTTTCTGCAGGGACGATGTCACTGCCGCCGAGTTCTCCGCTTGCAAAGGAGGACATTGTTACCATGCTCTGGTCGAACTGTGTTTCGTTGGTAATGAGATATGTGTTTGCAACATTGATCTGGAGGGTCCCGTAGGGTGCCGGGTATCTTGTGTCGCCCTCTTGGGAAGCCGGATTCAACTTTAAACCGCACGCCTCGGTTTCGGTCAGACAGTTAGTCTTTACGCACTCGGTAAATTCACTATCGGATGTGACATTCGCGCAGTTGTTTATCCAGCAGCTGTACATCGCGGTGAAGATCTCCTGACCTTCCGGTGTCCCGGTAGCGACGCAGGAGTCGAAGCATGACTGATCCTGGCAGGCAATGGAACATTGGTAGATGTCGGTACATTCTGAGCCTTCGGTTATTGTATCGCCTGTGTCTGTTATTGTGTCGCCGGTATCGGTTACGGTATCACCCGTGTCTCCGGTATCTGTCGGTGTGCCGCCTGTATCGCCGGTGTCGGTCGGTTCCGTGTCTCCTGTGTCGGGTTCTTCGGGTTTGCCCGGATCCTTTATGCAGATATTGTAATCCTTATCGCAGATCAAGCCTTCGTTGCAGGTTTTGTTCGGATAGCATTCACCGTAAATTTCGCCCGTTTCATACTTCTGACTGTCTGAGTCGTCATACTGGTTGACGGCGTCGTTCGGATTGTCGAATTTTAAAGTCGAATTGCAGGAAACAAGCAGAATCACTGCTGCCGGCACAGCTAAAACTAGAAACAGCTTCTTCATTTCCATCTCCATTGCCAGATTGTAAAAACACATGAAAATCTTTAAAGATCGGCTCTTGAAAGGCAAATTTTTCGGAGGATTTTTCACTTTTTTGGCGAATTCCCCTATAGTAGTGCGTTTTTTTTGTTATTTATGAGGTTTGTCATGAAAAAAATACAGCTGATCGCAATATTGATCTTTTCGCTTTTCTTCGCTTTTTCCTGCGCTTCCGATGACGACGAGGAGGAATACGGAAATGACGGGCCGGCAGATACAGCGCCTGGCGGAGACTCATTCTGGGACACCGGCACTCCTGCGGACACGATCCCGGAAGATCAGGGCGACACGGGTTCATCAGATACACCTGGCGATCCTTCCGATTCAGGCACTACGGACACCGGCACGGCGGATCCGGAGCCGTCGGACGATCCTGAACCGGTTGCAGAAGACGACGGTGATGCTCAGGCTCCCGACAGTGACGTGCTGCCGGACAGCGACGAGGTAACCGGCGGCGATGCCGAACCGGCGTCGGACAGTGATTCTGAGGACGGCTACGTTCAGACGGATCCCGATATCCAGGCTGATGATGATTCTTCCAGCGACAACGATCCCGCTGATGAAGATTCCGGGTCCGATAGTGACGCTGAATCACTGAATGACAGTGACGCCGGCCCCGCAGACAGCCTCCCGGAGTGCAGCCCGACAAGCGGAACTCCCTGCAGAGAGTCGCTGCGCGGCAACATCTGGTCTTCACGTTCTACCGAAAAATTCACTTTGAAGAACGATAAGGCTCAGCAGCACTGCGAAGACCTCGAGGAGGGCGGATATCCGAAAGGTTCCTGGAAGCTGCCGACCATCGATGAGCTTAGAACATTGATTTCGGATTGTCCGAAAGCAGAGTACGAGGGAGAGTGCCAGGTCAGCGATCCCGGCTGCCTCTCATCGGGGACTGATTGTTATGATCCCTACAAATGCAACAACCAGAACATCTGCACCGCCAGCTATGACGGCTCGCACAGCAAACTGGGAGACGTCCAGAATCTCTGGTCTTCATCAGGATGCTCGGACAGCGGTTATGCCAACTACGCCTTCATCGGAATGTTTCTTTACGGAACTGTAGGAAGAGATACGAAAGCTACTCCGTACTACGTCCGCTGCATAAAGAAGTAGTAAATGAAAACGGAGGCGCGGACAATGTCAGTATCACGGACTATCACAGACAAGGAGGTATAAAGTGAAAAAAATCGTCATAACATGCAAACTTCCAGGCGTAAGGTATGAAGAACTTCTCGCCGATAAAAATTTCGAGACTGTCGTTCTGAGCGGTGAGGAGCACGCGGATCTTGCCGCGACTTTGGAGAAACTGAATCCCGACGGCCTGATTTCGATGCTTTCGGACAAAATAGGCGCGGATGTGCTTGCAAAGATGCCGGCTCTCAAGGTCGTTTCAAACTATGCGGTTGGCTTCAACAACATAGATCTCGCTTACTGCCGCGAACACGGCATAACGGTTACGAATACGCCGGGAGTCCTTACCGATTCGACGGCAGATATCGCGATCATGCTGCTGCTGATGGCATCAAGACGTGCGGTCGGTTCTGAAAAATACGCCAGAGAGGGCAGATTCAAGGGGTGGGCGCCGGAGCTTTTCCTCGGAAAATCGCTCGCCGGCAAAAAATTCGGTGTTCTCGGAATGGGGCGCATAGGTTTTGCAACGGCGAAAAGAGCGAAGTCGTTCGGACTCGACATCATTTACTGGAGCAGGCGCAGGAATGAAGAGGCGGAAAGGGAACTCGGCGCGAAATACTGTGAATTCGCCGGGCTTCTGAAAGAGTGCGACTTCCTTTCGCTGCACCTTCCGTATGTTCCGGAACTTCACCACATGATCGGCGCGGACGAGCTCAAGACCATGAAGAGGAGCGCGATAATCATCAACACCGCACGCGGACAGCTCATCGACGAGGCGGCTCTTGCCGACGCGCTCGAGAAGAAAGAGATCTATGCGGCCGGTTTCGACGTTTACGAATTCGAACCCAGGATCAACGAAAAGCTCATGACGCTTGAAAACACGGTGCTCCTGCCTCACATCGGCAGCGCGGCCGAAGAGACGAGATCCGAAATGGCGAGGATGGTAATAGACGACTGTACAGCTATCCTTCGCGGGGAAAAGGCTCAAAACATCGTTGTTTAGGTGATTCAAAAAGAAGTGGTCGGGATGACTGGACTTGAACCAGCGACTTCTGCGTCCCGAACGCAGCACTCTACCAGACTGAGCTACATCCCGACTCAACGGCGAGGCTTATAGCAATAACTTTTAAAATATCAAGTTTTCAGGCTTTTTTTTTAACAAAAAATCAGAAGCTCTTACCGTTGAGCATCATTTCCCTGCGTTTCTGCTCCTCCTGCTCCTCGAGGAGTTTCTTTTCGCTTTCGTAACGCTCTTTTATGAGAGCAGGTTTGTAATCGGGAAATTCTCTCATTATTTTCAGGTATTTCTGGGATGCGTAGTAGTGCATCTGCCGTTTTGCGTAGGTGTTCGCGATCTCCAGATGCCATGCCGGATTCCTCGAGATCGTCGCGGCTCTTTCAAGGTATTTGAAGCCCTCCGAGTGGTTGTAGGCGTTGAAGGCCTTTCTGGAGAGCCAACGGTAGTAGCTTGCGAGGTTCGCAGACTGCTGGAGGGTCCGCTGGCGCATCATTTCGTCGATTTCGTTCTGTCTCTTCTCGTCGAGATACAGAGAGCAGTATGCTGCAGCAAGGTAGTCGCCGAAGCTCTGCGTGAGTGCGGCTCCGCGGATATAAAAGCTGTAGGCGTCGTCGTAGAGTTTGTCCTTTTCGTAGAGCTTTGCCCGGTATACCAGGAGCCTGCCGCGGTCAACGGGGTCGATATCCTTGCGTTCAAGCGAGTCCGTGATGAGTGCGAGGGCCTCTGTAACGTCGTTTTTCTTCACGAGGTCGCGGACGATCGAGATGAAGAAGAGTTCCCTGTGACCGTATGCGAACTGCATCGCCGCCTCGTTATCGCCGGAGATCCTGAAGATGAACTGCTCAACAGGTTTTTTGTTGTTTTCGTTGATCTCGATCAGCTCGACTATCCGCTCCTTATGGCCGTTCTCCGCAAGGCGGGTGTAGATTTTATCGAGCAGCCATGTGTACTTGCTGCGTAGAGCGCCTCCGAAGTGGTCTGCGTAGCTCTGCGTCAGAGAGAGCGACCTCTTGAAGAAGTAGAGCGCCGGCTCCGCGGCACCAATCTTCAGAAGGTGATAGCCGGTGAGATAGTAGCCGTAGTAGTATTTGGGCGCCTTCGCACGAACGGATGCGATCTCTTTCGACGCATTGATGAATGAGAGCCGGTCCTTTGAATTTATCTTCTCCAGTGCCCTGTCGAGAGGGACGCGGACGTCGGCCGGTCTGTAGTAGAGCAGGGTGTCGTAATCGTAAGGTCTGTCCTCCTCCGTGTAACCCATCAGCCTCTGACCGCCTGTCGTGGCGGTGAAAACCAGCGTGACGACCGATAGCGCTACTACGGTCGAGAGCGCTGCCATGCGTTTCATGCCGCTCAGGTGGACTGGCTTTGCGAGCAGGACCAGAACGATGGTTACCGGGAAGAGCGACGCGAAGTTGTGAAGGTTGAAGTCGAGCGTGTTGTGCAGGACGATAAAGAAGAGCGTTGCGATGAGCCCCTTTCTGCGTTTGCTTTCGTGCCTGCCCCTGACGACGACGAGGATGAAGGCGGCGAAAACGAGAAGGGATGCGATTATCCCGTTTTCAAGGACGAACTGGAGCGGCTCGTTTTCAAGTTCGAGGAACATCGCCTCGGGGTTCGCCCTGTAGTATGAAAAGACTTTTGAGAAGCTGCCGAGTCCCGAGCCGGTGAACCAGAAATCCTTGAAGTAGTCTGCGGAGTCCTCGGTGAATTTTACTTTATCGAAGAAGCCCTCCTTCTGAAAATCGAACTCTCTGAAGATCAACTCGCTCGCCTGGAATGCGACGAAAAAGGCGAGAATGATCGAGATGAAGGCAACGTAGAACCTCTTTCTGTCAAGCTCCTTGAAAGATTTGGTGTTGAGCGCGAGCATCAGGAAAACGGCAAGAAGGTAAGCTGTGATACCTCCGCGGGAGAGCGTCGCGATCACGGCGACGGTGTGGAGGAAGAATAGTGATGCGTAGAAATATTTCTTGCGCTTGAATTCGGCATAGTAGATCGAGGTGAGGGCGAGCATTCCGGAGATCCCGAAAAATCCGGCCGCGTGGTTGGTGTTCACGATTATCGAGTTGAGCAGGAATGTGCTGCGCCCGAGCTTTCCGTAGAGCCAGCTCGTCGTGTGCATGAGCCCAAGAACGGTCGAAAAGATGATGACGATCGTCGAGATGAAGATTACGACGTCGATCGTGATCTGTTTCCAGCGCTTGTGACCTTCGTAGATGTTTCTTGTGACGATCACGCTGAGAAAAATCAGCGTCAGCATCCTGAAAATCGAGTAGACGGTGTCAGTCACCGACATCGTGACGGGGTGCGCTCCCGATCCGTCGATCAGGTGGAAATAGGCAGCCTTCGGCGAGATGAACCTGAGCAGTCCGACCGGCAGCGGGATCAGCTGGAGCATCGCGATGAGGATCACGAGCAGCATCGGGAAGACCGCCATCGAGACCGAAAAACTCTTTTTCAGGATCAGAAGGTAACATGCATAGATACAAGTGACAGCCGCGCAGACGGCGATTATCAGAATGTTCGTTCCGGTGTGCGAATAGACTCCGCCGAGCAGAAAGGGCGGCAGACAGAGGATTATCGAGAACGAAAGCAGCAAAAAGAAGAATTTCAGCTTACTGTCACTATGCATGGAACCTCACAAAAAGTTATAGTAGATCTGAACAGTCAGACTGTGTTCGTCTGTTATGATGTTGTTCGACTTCAGGCTCGCCGATTTTTCCACCTCGAACTCGTACTGGATAGCCGCGAAACGCGAGATCCAGACTGATGCCGTGCTCTTCGAAAGGAAGCTGAAGCCCTTTATGTTGTTGATCGGCAGCAGTGCGTCGAACTCCTCCTTGATCTCAAAAAAGCTGAGGGGATACCAGGAGAGGAAGAGATAAAATTCAGGCCCGTAGGAGCTTGTGAAGTAGTCAAGCCGTACGATCGAGCCTTCGCTGTCCAGCTGCGACGTATCGTATGCGAAAGGGTTGAAGTCCTGCCTGAATCCCCAGCCGACACGTCCGTTGATCTTGAAGATGTTTCTGAGGGCGTACTCGGCGTTTATACCGATACCCTCCTGGATGATAGTCGTCGAAAACGATTTCGCGTAGACAAAATTCTTGCCCGGTTCGAGCTCCCGTATCTCTCCGTCAGACTCTTCGACTGTCGTCGTCACGTCCGTTTCCGTTGAGGTCGTGATGTAGCGGTAGGCGAGGGGAGCCCTTACGCGGACTGAAACATAGGGACCGACATACTTGTTGAAACGGTATACAAACGAGCTGTCGAATTTCATCAAGTCCTTGATAAAACGCAGTTTTTCGCTTGCCGACTTCTGAAACTGCTCGTTGATCTCGAGCCGGCTGACAAATAGGAAGCTGTCCTTGTCGTAGGTGGCGCTCAGGTTCAGGTTGGCTCCGAAGGTGAAATTGTTGATGGAGCCTGAGCCGCCGCGCAGATAACCGGTGTTGACCAGCGAAAAGTTGCCCGAGATCGACGCCTTGAATGACCAGTTGCCCAGGTATTTGTGATCGTCCGGTTCGCTGTAGACCTCGCCGCCTCCGACTACTGCAAGCGTGTTCTCCTCGTAGATGATGACCACCTGGCTGAAGTCGCCCGGTCTGGTGTGGACGGTCACGAAGTTTTGAAAGGAGTTGGGGGATTCGCCGCGTTTCGCGATACGGTAGAGCGCGGGTCTGAGGATCCAGATCTGGTGCTTTTCGCCGCGGAGAGTGTCCGCTCCGGTGCCTGATGCGATCTGGATCTTTGTCTCCTCGTCCATTATCGAGTAGCTTTCACGGATATCGTTGTTGTTGGGGTCGATCGTCCTGACCGAAAGTGCCGACCAGACCGGTTTTACGACGCTCACACGTTCTTTTGCGACGGTGACGTCGATCTTCATCTGGAAGTTTACGGGACCAGAGCCGATGAAAAGGGTATATTCGCCGGGCGGGAGCAGGACGCGTTTGCCCGGTTCTGCGTTTTTGACGAAGACTCCTTTACTGAAGATCGAATACTCGGGTTCGTTCGGCTGGTCTGTTAGCGCAGGAACGAAGAGGGCGCCCATCTCCATCTGCATGAGCGTCAGATCTTCGTTGAGCTGTTCAAGGATCTTCGGATCGTCAACCTGGGTGGAATCGATGAAGGTCGGTTCCTCAGCGTGAAGAAAACCGGCTGCCGAGATGAGAAAAGCGAAAATCAAGCAGCCGATTTTTTTGAAAACCATTGCAGAACCCCATGTCAGCGGCTACTCTTCCTCTTCGGGAATCGAAGCGTATATTTTTTCGATGAACTGCTCGATCTGCGAATCGATTATCTCGCCCATCGCACGGACGACGTAGACAGGTTCCTTGCCTGCGACCTCCCTGCGCTCCTCGAAACTGTGGGCGACGATAACGGTGTTGGTGTCATAGTCTCTGAGCTCGAAGGTAACGGCGACGCGGGCGTAGTGCTGCTCTCCGCTCACGATCTCGTCGAGAGCGGTCAGTCTGCCGGTTATGATGTACTTCGGACGCTTGTCCATCGTTATGATCACTTCGGAGAAGAGGTTCTTTTTGGCAATGTGGTTCGCTACGATGTCGGTCAGCATGTCGGCCGGTCTCGAAGCCCAGAAGTGGGTGTTGTAGTAGAACATCTCCTCGAAGGATTTGCGGTATACGAGGTTGTGACGCCGGTAGATCTTATCCTCTTCGAACGATTTGATCCTGACCGTTGCAGGGATCGTACGTTCGGAACCCTCCTTCGGGCTGTAGTAGATCTGGTAGTAGTGTTTGACCGGCGCCTTTGAAAAGAGCGAACAGGAGACAATAAAAAGCGATGCCAGAACTGTCAGGATTACGGCTGTTGTCTTTCTCATTTCTCATCTCCCTTAGCTTCGGAGTTGCCGAACAGAGCCGACGGATTCTCCATGATGATGCGGGTGAATTCGCTGAAGTTGCTCATACCGTCGGAGAGCTCGTCAAGCGATTTGTCGATCTTTTCGCCGTTTCTTTCGAAGAGCAGCTTGATCGTGTCGACGGTATTTTTCGTAGATTCGACCAGGTCGAAGACCTTCGCGAGCTTTTCATCGACCTGAGCGTTTTTGTAGTCGTCGTTGAATTTCGTGACTATCTCCTCGATGGTCGCGAGCGTCTTGGAGAGCGAACCCTCCTTGTCGGTTATCGCCTTCACGTTGGTCGTGATGTCGTGGATATCCCGGATTATCATCGAGATCTCGTTTTTGTTGGAACCGAGGACCGAGTTCAGCGACGCCGTGATCCCGCTGACGTTCTTGACGATTTTCTCCACGTCATCCTTGTTGACGCCCTTGAGATCCTCGTTCAGCTGGTTGAGGATCGATTCGAGCTTTTCCGCGATGACAGTCGCCTTGCCGGTGATCTCGTCCCAGCCGCTCTTTTCAGCGGGGATCTCTCCGCCGATCGGGATGTTCTCGCCCTGACCGCCGCCCTTGAGCTCGAGGTACTTCAAACCCGTGATGCCGATCGTGCCGAGCTGCGCTTTGGTCCCGCCTTTGATCGGAACGCCCGGCTTGAGGCAGAAACCGACATGAACGACGGCGGTGTTGTCCTGATCAACGGTGATCTCGGAGACCGAGCCGATGTTCATTCCCTGGAATTTGACGGACGAGCCTTCGGAAAGTCCCGCTACCGAGATATTCTCGAAACTTGTGAAGTAACAGTCCTCACGCTTCAGAAGCCTGTTGCCGATAAGTACGGCTATGAGCAGAAGCATGACTCCGATACCGAAAAGAAAAAAGTAGGCGACGCGCCGTTTTTGAGCTTTTGTAATCTGCATGACCCAACTCATAAAATTAGAAAACGGAGGATTTTAGGATAAAAAGCCGTCAAGTCAAATTGTCTATCAATATTGAATTTAGCAATTCTAATGGAAAAAAAACACACGGCATTTTGCATTTTCGTTTTTTTTGTGCATATAAGTCCACCCGTTATTTTGTTTTTATTTTTTTAGGAGGGCTGAAATGCCGAAAAAGTACGTCTATTTCTTCGGTCCGGAGGGGGCTGAAGGCAATGCTTCGATGAAAGAGATCCTCGGCGGAAAGGGTGCGAACCTTGCCGAGATGTGCAACATGAATCTTCCGGTCCCGGCGGGCTTCACTATTTCAACTGAAATGTGCACCGTCTACTATAAAAACGACAGAAACTATCCTCCCGAGCTCCGCGAACAGGTCCTTGAAAACCTTTCCAAGATCGAGGGCGTTATGCACAAAAAGTTCGGAGATCCGATAAATCCGCTCCTCCTTTCGGTCAGAAGCGGCGCGAGAGTTTCGATGCCCGGCATGATGGACACCGTTCTCAACCTCGGACTTAACGAAAAAACCATCAACGGTCTTATCAAAACCGACAAGGACACAAGGTTCGCGTGGGACAGCCTCCGCCGTTTCATGCAGATGTACGGCAACGTCGTAATGGGCGTAAAGGGTGAGAACTTCGAGTCGGCGATTTCCGCGATCAAAGAGAAAAACGGAATAAAGAGCGACCTCGAGATGACGGTAGACAACCTCAAGGAGCTTGTCGAAGAGTACAAAAAGATAATCAGGAACGAGACAGGAAAAGATTTCCCGAGCGACCCGATGGAACAGCTCTGGGGCGCGATCGAGGCTGTTTTCGGCAGCTGGATGAACGAAAGGGCGATCGTCTACAGAAAGATGAACGGCTTCTCAGACGACTGGGGCACCGCTGTCAACGTTCAGGCGATGGTCTTCGGAAACATGGGCAATGACTGCGCGACAGGCGTCGCCTTCACGAGAAACCCGGCAACGGGAGATCACCACTTCTTCGGCGAATACCTCATCAATGCGCAGGGCGAGGATGTCGTAGCCGGGATCAGGACCCCACAGCAGGTAACACTGATCGGAAGCCGCAACTGGGCTAGGGACAACGGCGTCTCCGAAAACGACAGAAACGCGAACTATCCCTCTCTCGAGGAGTATATGCCCGAGGTCTACAGCGACCTCTGCAACGTCTACAAAAAGCTCGAGCTCCACTACAAGGATATGCAGGATATCGAGTTCACGATCCAGAACAAAAAACTCTGGATGCTCCAGACCAGAAACGGCAAAAGAACGGCTGCAGCGGCAGTGAAGATCGCAGTCGACATGGTCGACGAGGGGCTCATCGAGACGGACGAGGCGCTTCTCAGAGTCACTCCGGATCAGATCGATCAGCTTCTTCACCCGCAGTTCGTCAAAGAGAGCAAAAAGAGCGCAAGGCTCATCACGAAGGGACTTCCGGCAAGTCCGGGAGCAGGTACGGGACAGATCGTCTTCTGCGCGGAGGATGCAGCTGCATGGAAGGCTGACGGCAAGGAGACGATACTTGTCAGACTCGAGACGAGCCCGGAAGATATCACGGGAATGGTCGCTGCAAACGGCATACTTACAGGCCGCGGCGGAATGACCTCACACGCTGCCGTTGTCGCAAGAGGCATGGGTAAATGCTGTGTCAGCGGATGCGGCGGACTCAACATCAACGTTGAGGAAAAGACGATAAAGTCGGGCGACCTCGTTCTCAGAGAGGGCGACTGGATCTCGATAGACGGCAGCACCGGCGAAGTCCTTCTCGGCAAGGTGGAGACTGAGACTCCGAAGTTCGACGACGAGTTCGAAAAGCTTATGAAGTGGGCTGACAACCGCCGTGAACTCAAGATCAGAACGAACGCCGACACGCCGAGAGACGCGGCGACGGCACGCAGGTTCGGTGCTCAGGGAATCGGCCTTTGCAGAACGGAACACATGTTCTTCGAGGGTGACAGGGTCAAGGCTATCCGCGAGATGATCCTTGCTGACGACCTCGAGGGCAGAAAGGCTGCGCTTGCAAAGCTCATCGGACACCAGAGAAGCGATTTCTACGCGATTTTCAAGGAGATGGAGGGACTTCCCGTTACGGTAAGACTCCTCGACCCGCCGCTTCACGAGTTCCTTCCCAGCGAACCTCAGCAGATCAAGGAGATGGCGGAGGTCATGGGCTGCTCCGAGGAGAAGATCAACGACAAGATCAAAGCCCTTCACGAGATCAACCCGATGCTCGGTCTTAGAGGATGCAGGCTCGGTATCACGCGTCCGGAGATCACGGAAATGCAGACGAGAGCCATCATCGAGGCTGCCTGCGACCTTACGAAAGAGAAAGTCAAAGTCTGCCCCGAGATCATGGTCCCGCTCGTAGGCAATGTAGCTGAGTTCAAATATCAGGAAAAGATCATCCGCGAGACCGCAGAGCAGGTCTTCAAGGAGAAGGGTATAACCGTCGAATACATGGTCGGAACGATGATCGAGGTCCCGCGTGCGGCGCTTACCGCTGACGAGATCGCAGAGTCGGCTGAATTCTTCTCGTTCGGCACGAACGACCTCACTCAGATGACCCTCGGATACAGCCGTGATGACGCCAACAAGTTCATCTACGACTATATCGACAAGGGGATTCTTGCGAGGAACCCGTTCCGTTCGATTGACCAGACCGGTGTAGGCCAGCTTGTCGAACTTGCGGCAAAACGCGGCAAAAAGGCAAGACCGAACATCAAACTCGGTGTCTGCGGCGAACACGGCGGTGATCCGGATTCGATCGACTTTTTCCACAGATGCAGGCTCCAGTATGTCAGCTGCTCGCCCTACAGAGTTCCGATCGCGAGACTTTCGGCGGCTCAGGCGGCTATCAGAAACGACAACATGCGTAAGATCAAACAGACGACGAACGAGG
>Ga0310690_10000399_pt1 | contig 95675 bp, 79 predicted proteins | sample AusTroGonzalo_MG_2_FD_207661 | JGI IMG/M metagenome (GOLD analysis project Ga0310690, IMG submission 207661) | Bovine rumen microbial communities from tropical cattle in Woodstock, Queensland, Australia - Gonzalo_04 (v2) (version 2) | ecosystem: Host-associated > Mammals > Digestive system >...
TTGTTGCGACAACGGTCACCGCGATCGCTTTCGCTATCCTTTTGAATGAGGTAAGAAATACCTTTGGTAAAAAACTGGTTCAGACAATTTCTTACTTACCTCACTTTTTGTCTTGGATCGTAGTAACAGGTATCGTTCATGACGCACTGTCCATTAATGGTGTTGTAAACGAATTATTTGTTAACTTACATATTTTCAGTGAACCTGTCAGTTTCTTTTCGCATAAAGAATATTTCTGGCCAATCGTAGCTCTGTCTAACGTTTGGAAAGAAACTGGTTGGAACGCCATCATTTATCTTGCTACTATCACATCTATCGATCCGGCTCTTTACGAAGCTGCTGCGATGGACGGTGCAGGAAGATGGCAGAAGATCAAGCACATTACACTGCCGGGTCTTCGTTCGACGATCATTATTCTTCTTATCATGAATATCGGTAACGTTATCAATGCCGGATTCGAAGTTCAGTACCTCTTGGAGAACGGCTTCATCAGACCGGTATCTCAGACGATCGATATCTATGTATTGAATTATGGTGTCGGTAAAATGAACTATTCGCTTGGTACGGCCGCTGGTATTTTCAAGACTTTCGTATCATTGGTTCTTATCGTAATATTTAACTTTATTGCGAAGAAGACCGGCGACGAACGGTTGTTCTAAGGGGGTGACATGCTATGAAAACAAAAAAGAAGATCCATATGAGTAAATGGGACTGGGCATTTGTCATCATCAATACGACTTTTATGGTTTTGTTCTGTATCGTAACACTTTACCCTGTTCTGAACACACTGGCTCTTTCATTCAATGATGGTCTTGATGCAGTTAAAGGTGGTATCCATCTGTGGCCGAGAAAGTTCTCTACTGACTCGTACAAGACAGTATTCAACATTCAGGGTATCAGACAAGGTGCTATCATCACAGTTGCACGTACAGTTTTGGGAACACTGCTTGCTCTTTTTGCAAATGCTCTTCTTGCGTTTGTTGTTTCGAGAAAGAAGTTCCTCTTCCGTTCAAGCCTTTCGCTTTTCTGGGTTATCACGATGTACGCCAACGGCGGTATGATTCCTGGTTTGGTTCTTTTGAAGAAGCTTGGTCTTACAAACTCTTTCTGGGTTTACATCGTTCCGGGTCTCGTAGGTGCATTTAACATTTTGGTTCTGCGTACCTTCATGGAAGGCCTTCCGGATTCTTATGAAGAGTCTGCTCAGCTCGATGGTGCAGGTTACTTCACGATCTTTATCAAGATCATTTCTCCGCTTTGTAAGCCTGTATATGCAACGATTGCATTGTTCATGGCTGTTGGTCACTGGAACTCCTGGTTCGACGCAATGCTGTATAACCGTACAAGACCTGAGTACACAACTCTTCAGTACGAGTTGCAGAAACTCTTAAGTAACGTTATGCAACAGTCCGGTACAGCTTCCAGTGCTGGTAAATCTGCTTCAACGTCCAAGGTTACACCTATCACGGTACGTGCTGCAGCAACGATCGCAACTATGTTGCCGATCATCTGCCTGTATCCGTTCCTGCAGAGATACTTTGTAACCGGTTTGACGATCGGTGGTGTAAAAGAGTAATACTGATTGTTCTTTCTACTACCTGTTCCCGAAATTCGGGAGCAGGTAGTATTTTTATGTACGGAATCTTATAAGAATACTATTGTCGTATATGTAAAAGGGCTGTATGATTTAATGGTCGGGGTCCTGATTTACTTTCTATAACAGGGCACTGTTTATGTGATTTCCGAATTTATATGATTGAAGGTTGAACGAATGAACATATTACAACACGATAGTCCTTTTATGGCATTTATGAATACGCTTGTAGATCTTATGATCTTGAATCTGCTTTGTATTATCTGCTGTATACCGATCGTAACGATCGGTCCTGCGTTAAGTGCGAAATATGCTGTTGCCATGCGTATCGTCCGGCACGAAGAACCGACTATCGTAAAACCGTTTTTTAAAGCATTCAAGGAGAATTTTAAACAGTCACTTATTGCCTGGATCATTATGATGGTTGCAATTCTTCTTGTCTGGATCGACTGGACCTGGATGATCGATCAGGGATTGGTGAACGTTTCGCCACTTTATTTTGGCGGAGCTGTTTTCGTAACTATGATCGTTTCGTTTATCGTTATAACTCTTTTTCCTATTATTTCGAGATTTGAAGTAACTGTAAAAGAAGCATTTAAGATTTCAGCTCTTTTCTCCATGCTTTATTTTTTCGGACTTCTCGCGATCATGATCCTTATCGGCTTTTCTATTTTCGCAAGTATTAAATATATGCGTTGGCTTCCGCTTATACTTGTACTTGGTCATATTGTTATCGTTTACTGTCTCTGTCTGATATTTGTTCGTGGATTCAAGAAACTGGAAGCAAAATTTGTTGATGACGATGAGTCCGACGGTGTCGATTTAGTTTCGGTTGAGGAGAAGACATCGGGTAAGGAAGAAGACTGAAAATGGATGAGAAACTTTCATTAAAAGAAAGATACAATAAGGAGAAAGAAAAATTCCGGAATATGGATAGTGCAGCCAGAAGCCGGTATTTCAAAGATTATTATCTTATTCCGTGTTTGCTGATCCTGGGAGCGATCATTGCAATCAGCTGGTTTTCCTGTGATGTTTTTTCTTCAAAGAAAACTGTCTATTCCGGGGCAACTGTCGGTTTTTTGATCACCGATGAAGGAAATGAGTATCTTACTACCGGGTTTATAAACAGCCTGGGAAAGAGTTACAAGAGGAAAAAAGCAGAGTTATCCCGTGATACGGTCATGACCACATACGAAGAAGCAAAAAGTGACAGCCAGTCATTCGAACTCGCTTTTACATCCCAAGTCACCACAGGTATGTTTCAGTATGTTTTGTTTACACGTTCTGCTTTTGATCATTATGCCGGGTACGATTTTTTTATGTCTTTAGACGAATATTTGGATTCCGGCAAATATGCCTCTCTGGATTTTCTTAGTGGGGCCGACGGAAAAGCTGCCGGAATCGTACTCCCTGATAAAGTAAAGAAGAACATCGGATATAATGGTGAAGATGATATTGTATTTACATTGGTTTATTCAGACGAACACACTAGTCTGAATCCGGATTTTATTGATTATCTTTTTAATGGAGGTGACGTATGACAATTTCAAGTATTTACAGCGATGGGATGATCCTTCAGAGAAACAAGAAGAATACTATATCAGGAATCAGGGAGAATACCGAGACGATCTCTGCAGAACTTGACGGTAATCCTCTTGAAACGATCCTTAAAGATGACGGTTCTTTCTCAGTTGTAATTGATGAGCAAGAGGCCGGTGGTCCACATGTTCTGACAATTGGAGATACTTTGATCCAGGATGTCTATTTCGGTGATGTGTATGTTCTCGGCGGGCAGTCAAATATGGAACTTCCGATTATTTTGACGACTGATGAGCACTTTGATGAAATAGAAAGTGCAAACTTCGATTTGATCCGTCAATTCGAAGTACCGAAGCTGCCACTGTTTGGACGAAAAGAAAACTATCTTAAGGGCGGGAAATGGGTAAATGCCGATCAGAAGAATATCTTTGGCTTCAGCGCCATTGGTTTTTACTTTGCTAAAGAGAAGTATTTAGCGGATCATGTTCCTGTTGGTCTTGTTCAAACATCAGTAGGCGGAGCTCCGGTTGAGAGCCTGATGAGTGAAGAAGTGCTTGTAGATACTTTTGAGAAGATCTATCCTAAGTATCAGAATACCGGCAAATGCAACAACAATAAGAGCAGTTGCTGTCTGTGGTGTTATAAAGAAAAGCTGGCACAGAACCGTGATATGGATTATGTTGCAAGGATCCAAAAGGAGGGTCTTGATCGCGAAATCAAGTGGCGTGAAGATCTGGCCGCCAAGGATCCGGGAACGGAAGGACACTGGGAAAACCTGTGGGATGAGACTGTCGGGGAGCCGGTCAATATGCCTGCCACTTTCATGGGTACAAGGTTCGAGCATGTCGGCTTCGGTTCTGTATGGATGCAGAAAGTCGTCGAAGTTCCCGAAGAGTTTTGTTCCGGTCGTGTCCAGCTTCGTCTCGGCACTTTGATCGACTCGGATGATACATATGTAAATGGCGTAAAAGTCGGTGGAATCGGGTTTAAGTATCCGCCACGCCGTTATCCTCTTGAGCAAGACATTCTGAAACCCGGTAAGAATGTGATTTCTGTCCGCCTTGTCATGACGAACGGAAATGTTGGCGGCGCAGTTATTGATACACCTTTCTGCCTGAAAAAGGGCGAAAAAGAGATATCGTTGGAAGGGCAATGGAAGGTAAGAATGGGTGTTGAATCCTACGAGCCGCTCATTCCGCAGACGTTCTTCATCTGGGGGCCTACTGCGCTTTATAACTCCATGCTTTATCCGATACGTGATTATAACTGCAGCGCAATCCTGTTCTATCAGGGCGAATCGAACGGCGAATACCCTCAGTATTACGGAGACCTTCTGGTCAAGATGGTAGAAGAGTGGCGAGTGCTTTTCGGTAAGGACGTGCCGTTCCTTATGGCCGAAATCACGATGTGGAAAGGTGAAGGTCCGGTCTACGAGAAAGATGTGTTTACGGATATCCGTAATTCCCAGCGTGAAGTCGTAGGACGGATACCGAATGCGTACCTGATCAAGACAGAGGATCTTGGATGGTATAATGACCTGCATCCGCAGAATAAGAAGGAAGTCGCGCTCCGTTTTATGGATGTCTACAAGAATGAGATCAAGAAGTAACTTATGACTCCTTTTTGAACCCGGCCAGCGGGTTCTTCGAAACTGCTTCGTGCAAAGTGTCGTCATCTACATGGGTATAGATCTGTGTGGTGGCGACACTTTGATGTCCGAGGATCGTTTGCAGGCTTCTGATATCTACTTCGCCGTACTTATACATAAGCGTTGCGGCCGTATGACGGAGCTTATGAACGGAATACATCGTTGAATCGATGCCGGAAGCAGAAAGCAGACTCTTTATGATATTCTGGATCATCTGTGTGCTGATCCTTGTCCCACGCTTACTAAGGAAAAGCGCCTGGTCGTCTTTGATCTTCATCTGATCACGTACCGGATAGTAATCCCGAAGTGCATTGAGGCAGGCATTATTCAGGTAGATCGTGCGCTCTTTATTGCCTTTTCCGATCACGCGAAGGGTATCATCCCGAATATCGGAGAGGTTGATCATCTGCAGTTCAGAAAGACGCATGCCACAGTTGAGAAAGAGAGTTAATATGCAGAAATCCCGCTCTGAACTGGGTTTCTCGGAATGCTCGGCCGTTTCCAGAAGATGTACGCTCTGCTCCAGATTGAGGTATTTCGGAAGACGCTTAGCACGTTTGGGCGTTTCTAACTCATATGAGGGATCGTCCTTAATGATCCTCTTTTTCTGGAACAGGTATTTAAAAAAGGATTTTAAAGTGGCTACCTTTCTGGCACGGGTAGCTGAAGAGGCCTTGCGTTGTCTGGAAAGATAGATCATGAAAGCGAATAGATCGTCCTGGGCAATACGGTTCAGGAATTTCTCATCAATGTCACTGATATCAATATCATTGAACTCAAATTTATCATCGAGCTTGATCTGGTTCCAGTCCATCTTAAGAAATCGGAAGAAGAGGATCAGATCATATCTGTACTCTTTTACCGTAAGCGCTGACTTTTCCTGTACCGCCTGCATATATCGCAGATACTGTTCCAGTATCGGGAAAGTAGCATTTTCACCAGATGATTTTCCCTTCGGACGTCCCATTTTTCACCTCTTTTACGTTCTTAAACTAATAGTATCACAATGATGTTGAAAAATTGTTTGAAATATCTTGTATTTCGATTTCTGTTGCGATATAATACACCCATCAAAGACAAATGTCCGTGACACGCGGACACATAGAGAGGATTCGTGATAGATATGGATAAGTTAAAAGTCGGCGTAATTGGCGCAACAGGATATGTAGGACAGCGTTTTATCTCGCTTTTGGATAATCACCCGTGGTTTGAGTGCGTAACGGTAGTAGCTTCCCCGCGTTCCGCCGGTAAGAAATACAGTGATGCGGTTGAAGGAAGATGGAAGATCGACTGTGAAATGCCTGCTTATGTAAAGGATATGATCGTTGAGAGTACCGAGAATATTGAGAAGGTCTGCCAGATGGTCGATTTTGTATTCTGCGCAGTTGACATGAAGAAAGATGAGATCCGCGCTTTGGAAGAGAAGATCGCTAAGCTCGAGACTCCTGTTATTTCGAATAACTCTGCGCACAGATGGACACCGGATGTTCCGATGATGGTTCCGGAGATCAATTCCGATCACGCGGCAATCATTGAGAAGCAGAAGGAGAGACTTGGTACCAAGCGCGGCTTCATCGCAGTTAAGCCGAACTGTTCCATCCAGAGCTATGTTCCGGCTCTGACTCCGCTTCGTTCTTTCGGTATCAAGCAGATCTCTGTATGCACCTATCAGGCTATTTCCGGTGCCGGCAAGACATTTAAGGATTGGCCGGAGATGGTAGGAAACATGATTCCTTACATCGGCGGCGAAGAAGAGAAGAGTGAGCAGGAACCTTTGAAGGTTTGGGGTCACATCGATGGCAACGAGATCGTAAAGGCGGATGCTCCTGTAATTTCTGCACAGTGCTACCGTGTTGCTGTTCAGGAAGGTCATACTGCAGCCGTTTCGGTTTCCTTCGAGAAGAAGCCGACTAAGGAAGAAATGATCGAGGCATGGAAGAGCTTCAAGGGCGTGCCGCAGGAACTGGATCTTCCTCATGCACCGAAGCAGTTCCTCCAGTATCTGGAAGAGGATAATCGTCCGCAGCCGGCATTGGATGCAAAGTTCGGCGATGGCATGGGAGTTTCCATCGGACGTCTGAGAGAGGATCCGATCTTTGATTATAAGTTTACCTGCCTTTCTCACAATACTCTCCGTGGTGCTGCCGGCGGTGCTATGTTGACTGCTGAACTCCTTTATAAGAAGGGCTATCTTTCTGCAAAATAATTTCATTGGCTGATACAAAACGGGAAGGGCGTTAACTTGAAACGTCCTTCCTGTATAATCATCCAAACGAGTCATAAGCCTTGTATATTTCAAGTTTACGAAGTTTTTTGAAAAAGGTGTTGACGGAAAGACAGTTTATCGATATAATCTTTCTTGCGCTTTGAGATATGGGTACAAACTCAAACAAGCGGGCCTTTAGCTCAGTTGGTTAGAGCAACCGGCTCATAACCGGTCGGTCTTGGGTTCGAGTCCCTGAAGGCCCACCAATTAGAAGCTAACACAAATTTATATATATGGGAGAATTCCCGAGCGGCCAAAGGGGGCAGACTGTAAATCTGTTGTCACCGACTTCGGTGGTTCGAATCCACCTTCTCCCACCAAGAGAACTGATCTATGATCAGTTCTCTTTTTATTTTCTTGTTCTTGCCTTGAAATTGCATTACAATTTAAGATAATCACTATTTTCGGAGGAATGCTATGAATATTCTCGTCAGTGGCGGTACAGGTTATATCGGTTCGCACACATGTGTCGAACTATTAAACTCAGGATATGATGTTATCATTTTTGATAATCTCTCTAACTCTAAAGAAGAAACAGTTGATAAGATCGAGAAAATTACCGGAAAAAGACCGAAGTTTTATAAGGCTGATATGTGTAACAAGGGAGATCTTGAGAAGATCTTTTCCGAGAACAAGATCGATGCTGTAATTCATTTCGCAGGACTAAAAGCGGTCGGGGAGAGCTGCGTTAAGCCCTTGGAGTACTATACGAATAATATCTGCGGAACCCTGAATCTTCTGGATGTCATGAAGCGTTATGATGTGAAGAATATTGTATTTTCTTCTTCAGCTACCGTTTATGGTACTCCTGAGTTTATTCCGATCACAGAAGAATGCCCTCTGGGTGAAACAACCAATCCATACGGTGAAACAAAGAAGATGCAGGAGCGTATTTTGTCTGATTTCCAGAAAGCAAATCCTGACTGGCATGTGTTCCTTCTTCGGTATTTCAATCCGATCGGATGTCATGAGAGTGGTGTGATCGGCGAAGAACCGAATGGTATTCCCAATAACCTGATGCCGTACATCATGCAGGTTGCAGTCGGGAAACTTCCGTTCCTTCGTGTTTTCGGTAACGATTATGATACTCCGGACGGAACCGGTATACGTGATTACATCCATGTAGTTGATCTGGCAAAAGGCCATGTGGCCGTTCTCAAGAAGCTCTCTGATAAAGAAGGAGTCTATATCTATAATCTTGGAACCGGTACAGGATACAGCGTTCTGGATATAATCCATGCTTTTGAAAAGGCAAATCAGATACAGATCCCATATCAGATCGCAGAACGCCGGCCGGGAGATATTGCCATTTCCTATTCTGATCCGGACAAGGCCAAAAGGGAACTCGGATGGGTTGCGGAATATGATCTGGAACGCATGTGCCAGGACGCTTTCCGCTTCGCCAGGAACACGCTCAGCGTTAATTGACAGTCTTTTTTGAGTGTGCTAATATACTTTTCGTCGCAACGGGGTTGTGGCGGAATGGCAGACGCAGCAGACTCAAAATCTGCCGACCTTAAATCGTATGGGTTCAAGTCCCATCAGCCCCACCAAACAGATTGACCCTGTTGATTTTTTGATCAGCAGGGTTATTTTTCTGTCAAAAGCGTTTTAGCATGTCTTATATTAAAGAATTGTCATTTGCAAGAAATAATAATATGGAATACTATATATAAGCCAAAGAAAAATAATTTGAGCAAGGAGAAGGTTAAACATGGAAAATCGCTCAGAACTAACGAATGTCGAATTAGAAAAGAGTAAGGAGATCATTTCCAAGATCACTACTTCCTATTATGAAAAAATGGTTGGACAGACCCGTCTTGGATGGTCACTTTTGATCGCAATCATATCAAACGGACATATTCTGCTTGAATCTGTTCCTGGTCTTGCGAAGACTACCGCTGCTAAAACACTTACTGATGCCGTTAATGGTAAGTTTTCAAGAATCCAGTGTACTCCAGACCTTCTTCCAAGTGATATTATCGGTACACAGATCTTTAATTACACGACAAATACTTTCGAAACAAAATTGGGTCCGGTATATGCGAACTTTGTTCTTTTGGACGAGATCAACCGTTCAAGTGCCAAGACACAGAGTGCTATGCTTGAAGTCATGCAGGAGCATCAGACAACGATCGGCGGCCTCAACTATGCTATGCCGAAGATCTTCACGGTTATCGCTACTCAGAACCCGATCGAGCAGGAAGGCACGTATCTTCTTTCTGAAGCACAGCTTGACCGTTTCCTGATCAAAGAAAAGATCGATTATCCGACACAGGATGAAGAATTCGAGATCCTGAACCGTATCGAGAGAGACGTTTTCTCCAAGACAGATTCTGTTGTGGAACTCGAGGATCTGTATTTCCTCCAGCAGATGGCGAAGAAGATCTATCTGGATGATTCTATCAAGAGATACATTATCAGTCTTGTAAATGCTACCCGTCATCCTGCCGATGTAATCGGAAAAGATCTTGCTGACTATATCACGCTCGGTTCAAGTACCCGTGGATGTATCGCACTCATGGAAGTATCTAAGGCGGTTGCCTTGATCAACGGCAGAGGATACGTTACACCGGACGATGTTAAGACGCTTATCCATAGTGTACTTCGCCATCGTATTTCTCTTAACTTCGCGGCTGTAGCCGATGGAGTGACTGAAGAACAGATCATTGATAAGATTGTAGGAGCGATTGCCACACCATGATTCTTGACTACGTTACAAGAATAAAAGCAAATATAGCAATCCATACCAATATCAAAGCAACAAGTATCCTTGACGGTTCCTATAAATCTGTTTTTATGGGACGCAGCCTAAATTTCGAAGATCTTCGTGAATATATTCCCGGAGACAGTATTCGTGATATTGACTGGAAGGCATCTTCACGCAGCCGTTCATTACTTGTTAAGCGCTATATTGCCGAGAAGAAACATAATATCCTGATCATTTTTGATTCAGGCGCAAAGATGAATGCGCATACTGACAAGATGGAGATCAAGAAGGATGTGGCTCTTTATTCTGCGGGAACACTTTCTTATCTTACGTATTCAAACGGCGATTTTGTCGGTGCGCTATATAATATTGACGGGAAGATGCATTATTTCCCTTTGCGGACAAGGCTTTACGATATTGAACATTTTCTTTCAAGTTATGACAAGGATGTTGAAAATTCGAGAAAGTCTGATCTGAATAAAACGCTGGAGTATCTTCTGAAAAACTTCCGGCGGAAAATGGTCGTGTTTGTTGTTACAGATATGGCCGGTATTCAGTCGATTTCAGACATTGTCCTCAAGAAGATCATCTGTCAGCATGACCTTTTGTTCATCAATATTAATGATGCAGATGTCACAGGTGGCGCATCATTCCGTGTAGAGAATGAAAGGTATCTCCCTGAATTCATTACAGGAAGCAAGAAACTTGCGAAAATGGAAAGAGAACTGAAGGAAAAGATCCTTGAACAGAATGAGAAGAAGTTGAATCATCATGCTATTATTTCAACGAATATCGGAAGTAAAGAGGATATAACAATACAATTAACAGAACTACTGGAGAGACACAGATATGCTAAATCTCACTAATTCATCGACATCTCTCGATTTTTCTGTTGACCTGCAGGATCCTTTTTCCTACAAGCTTCTACCGATCATTATTCTGGTATGCGTGATCGTAGCTGCGATCATTGCACTGATCGTAATTGAATATATCAACAGGAAAAAGCGTGGCGTAAAGAAGGTAAAAGAAGAGAAACCGGTGGTATTTAAACCAAAGAATAAGCAAGAGCTGCAAAGAGAATATCTTGCTAAGATCGATCACGTTGAAGCACAGTACAAATCCGGAAATATGGATGTCCGTACTGCACATCAGGAGTTGTCTGCAATTGTCCGTATGTTCGTACATGAACTTACAGGAATCAATGCACAGAATTTCTCTCTGATGGAACTGAAGGCACATGGAATTGTTAAGGTAAGTGATCTTATTGAGGAATTCTATGCCCCTGAGTTTGCTTTGCGTGCAGAGAAAGATACCATGAATTCCATTCGTGATGCGAGGACGGTGATTCTAACATGGAGTTAAAAAATCCATTTGCCATATATATCGGTATTCCTGTCATCGTAGTATTGGCACTGATAGGATATGGCTATTCAAAAAAGTATAAGAAAGGGAAGAAGGTAGCGAACAGCAGCTTTCTCGAAGAGACTCCACTCTTTAAGAGAAGACTTCTTGCTTTCCGGATATACAAAGTTGCGATGGTCGTCTGCCTTATCGTATCCCTGTCATCTTTAATGATACTTATGGCCAGACCTTCCAAGTCCAGACAGGAAACTACCGAGATCCACAACCGTGATATTTTCCTTTGCCTGGATACATCGGGTTCCATGTCAGAGGTTGACCTGGAAGTCTGTAAGAAAATGAAGGAGTTTGTTGAAGGACTTCATGGCGAGCGTTTTGGCATTACGATCTTTAACTGTCAGACCGTCACGCTTGTACCTCTTACTACTGACTATGAGTATATTCTTGATGTTCTGGATCAGATCGAAGTTGCATGTAAGATTGCAATGGGTTCGGACCTCAGTTATTTTCTGGATGACGAGTATTACCAGAAATACATGTACATTGTTGATGGTACAACAGTAAATGATGCTAGAGGTTCATCACTGATCGGAGATGGTCTTGCATCTACTGTTTTTCAGTTCCCGGATATTCAGACAGATGATTCCCGTACGCGCGTAATCGTATTTGCCACGGATAATCAGCTTTATGGTAATCCGTTTGTCCAGCTGGATGAGGCTTCGGCGCTTTGCAAAAAGTATGGTATCAAGGTTTTCGGAGCTGCACCTAATGAGGTTGAAGATTTTGATCAATTTGACCGTTGTATGAAGAGCACGGGTGGTGATCTCTTTACTTTGAGATCTTCCACTATGACGAAAGATCTTATCCGTGCAGTCGAGAAAACAGACACTTCAGTTCTTCTGAAGAGTGAAGTGATCGTGACTGAATACCCTGAAACATTAGTAATAATTGCGACGATCGCACTTTGTGCATATTTTGTGATCAGTAGAAGGATAAAAGCATGATAATTAACCCGATAATTCCAATATGGCTGATGAGCATCTTATGCGTACTGATGCTCTGCATGAAGAGAAAAGGTGTCTGGAACTTTGTCAGACAGATCATTATCGTTGCCCTGGTTTTTGCTTTGAACCTGCGTATCATGGTTCGTACTTCCGATGCCGAGAAGGTCGAGATCGATGTGGATGTACTCTTTATTGTTGATAATTCAATGAGTATGCTGGCTGAAGACTTTGATGGTGATGGACGGCGGATCGATGCAGTAAGAAGTGACTGTGATTATATTATGGAAAAGCTTGTCGGCGCCAGATTCTCCGTGATCGAATTCGGAAATTACGCATATCGCCTTACTCCGTATACCGACGACCTTAATTCTGTTCGTATCTCATTGTCTTCTTTGGAAGGACAGACTCAGTATTATGCCCAGGGTACTTCCTTGAATCAGCCTCACGTGGTTATTCAGGAAGCACTTGAGAAGAACTATGAAAGACATCCGGAAAGAACGCAGATCCTGTTTTATTTCAGTGATGGTGAGATTACAGCAAAAAATGAGAAATTGCAGTCCTATTCCGATTTGGCTGATTATATCGACGGTGGTGCAGTGATTGGTTATGGTACGGAAGAGGGCGGACGAATGAAGGTTCATAGCTACGAAGGTGACTATGGTGAACCTTTCTATATGCAGACACGTGATAAGAGCGGAAAGCTTGTTGATGCGATCTCGTATCTTGATGAGTCTAATCTGAAGAGGATCGCCAATGATCTCGAACTGAATTATTATCATGCTGATAATGAGGCATCCGTTCGTGATGTGATCCTTGATCTTACCGATTATTTGAATGAACTCGCAGAAAAAGGAAAAACCGGAACAGAAGGATATTCGGAAACTTATTTCTGGTTCGCTATCCCGCTTGTCGGACTTTTGGTGTATGATATGATCTATTATAAGAGGAGGCTAAGAGGATGAAAAAGAAAATCATTATCGCCGCTTTCACCGTTGTCGGCCTGATACTCTTCAAATTTGCGTTTCAGTTTATATATAACGAGTGGGTCATCTCAAAATACGAGGAGCAGGATTATTCCGAAAACTTTAATCTCCTTGAGATGCTGAATGTCAATGAGCCATATATCGTATATTACAACAACGGAAATGTTCAGTATAAACTGAAGAATTATAAAGAGGCGATCAAATATTACGAACAGTCTTTAGAGAACAATCCCCCGGAAGGAAAAGAATGTCCGATCCGTATTAATCTTGCGCTCGCCAATCTCGGGCTTTTAAAAGATGATTGTTTCTCGGAAAAAGAAATTGACAACACCATCGCAATACTCAAGAAATGCCTCGAGATCCTTTCCGAAGACGGTTGTGCAACCGATGATGGTGATGGTCATGATAATCGCGCGCAGCGCCTTTACGATGAGATCAAGGAACTTCTTGAACAGGCTGAGCAGGAAAAGCAGGAGCAGGAACAGCAGCAGTCTGAATCCAGCGAGGATCCTTCTGACTCATCCGATTCTTCCAGCGAAGATTCAGGAGGCGACGGTGATAGTTCGCAGCCCGACGACGGATCCGGGGATCGTGAGAGCCAGATGGAAAGCGATCTGCAAAGCCAGATGGAAAGTGCCAACAGGGCACGTCAGGATGAACGCCGCAGATCAGGCGCTCAGGGCCAGGATTGGAACTGGTATTATGACGAAGAACCGGTTTGGTGATTTTTCCTGTTGCGTTTTAACTGACATTGGATTATTATCCTTATAGCGTATCCTTTAATCTATTCCATGAGAGAATAGGAAGGTCGTCTGGATAAGATAAATTACCTCCGAGATCGGAAGCATATTTAGATATAAGACCGGCTTTTTAAGGGTACTTCATGTACAATTACGGAGTCGGTTTTTTGTGCTCCGGGCAGGAAGGAGTGGTTTTGTTGAAGAATTTTCATGAAAAGACGCTCATTATGGATGAACAGGCGGTCCATCGAGCCTTGATCCGTATCGCGCATGAAATCATCGAGAAAAACAAAGGTCTCGATAATGTCGCGCTTATCGGTATCCAGCGAAGAGGTGTCCCAATGGCTGACCGTATCGCCAAGGTACTTGAGGAAGTGGAGGGAACGAAACCTGATGTAGGCATTCTGGATATCACTTTCTATAGAGATGACTTATCCACACTGGCAGCTCATCCGGTTGTGAACGGAACGGCGATCCATTTTAATATCAATGATAAGAAAATCGTTTTGATCGACGATGTACTTTATACCGGAAGAACGGTAAGGGCGGCGATCGAAGCGATTTTTGATATGGGGAGACCGGCATGTATTCAGCTGGCCACTTTAGTTGACAGAGGTCACCGGCAGCTTCCGATCCGTTCTGATTATGTCGGCAAGAATGTACCGACTTCAAATACCGAGCTGATTTCTGTTCAGTTTACGGAAATTGATGGATGCGACAAGGTTGTGCTTTGCGAAGAGGTGAAATAATGGGATTACGTAACAAGGATTTATTAGGATTAAAGCAATTAACGGCGGAAGAGATCATGGAGATCCTCGATACAGCCAAAATGATGAAGATGGTCTTAACTTCCGGTAACAAGAAAACGTCCCATCTTCAAGGAAAATCGGTAGTAACTCTCTTTTATGAAAACAGTACCAGAACACGTCTGTCGTTCGAACTTGCCTCAAAGTACATGGGCTCGGCAAGTGCGAATATCACGACTTCCGGAAGTTCAGTCAACAAAGGCGAGTCACTGTTGGATACGGCCAGAACGATCGATATGATGGCTACGGATATCATTATCATGCGCCATAGCCAATCCGGTGCACCGCATTATCTGGCCCCGCGTGTCAAAGCTTCCATTGTCAATGCCGGAGATGGAATGAACGAACATCCTACACAGGCTTTGCTTGATATGTTTACGCTATACGAGAAATACGGTCATCTTGATGGCCTGAAGGTTGCCATTTGCGGCGACCTGTACCATAGCCGTGTGGTCAGAAGCAATGTGATCGGTCTTACCAAGCTCGGTTCCACTGTTTCGGTAGCGGGACCCCGGACCATGGTTCCGATCGGTCTCGAGAAGATGGGTTGCACGGTTTGCAAGTCCGTTTCAGAAGCGGTGAAAGACGCGGATGCCGTTATGGGTCTTCGTGTGCAGCTCGAACGTCAGCAAAAGTCTCTTTTCCCATCTGTTGCCGAATACTCGAAGTTCTACTCGATATCGGAAGAGGTGCTTAAACTGGCCAAGCCGAATGCCTACCTGATGCATCCGGGTCCATGTAATCACGGAGTGGAGATCCCCACAAGCGTATATGACTGCCCGCAATCCGTGATCAATGAACAGGTAACAAACGGTGTAGCAGTCCGAATGGCTGTACTGTATCTATTAATGGCAAGGAGAAATCAGGAATGAAGAAAATAGAGATCAGAAATGCATCGCATTTCGCTAACAATGAGAAAACCACGCTGTTTATTGAAAATGGTGTTTTTGTAGATTCTTTATCAGGTGAAGCAGATGAAGTGATCGAAGCAGAGGGTCTTACGGTTATGCCGGGACTTGTGGATATGCATTGCCATCTTCGTGAACCAGGTTTTGAATATAGAGAAGATATAAAGACCGGAACGCTTAGTGCTGCAAAAGGCGGTTTTTCAAGCGTCTGCTGTATGCCGAATACCAAACCGGTCTGCGACAATGCTGCTGTGGTAGAAGGCATCCTTAGAAAAGCCGACCAGGTTGCATCGGCAAATGTTTTCCCGATCGGCGCGGCAAGTAAAGGCCTGGAAGGCAAAGAAATCGCAGAAATGGGCTTGATGAAAGAGGCAGGAATCGTTGCGGTTTCTGATGACGGCAAGCCGATTGCCAATGCCAATCTTCTGAAAAAGGTACTGGAATATGCATCTGACTTTGATCTTCCGGTTTTGAATCACTGTGAAGATATGTCACTGGCGGAAGGCGCAATGAACGATGGCGAGGTTGCCACATCGCTTGGTCTTCGGGGAATTCCGGCAATTGCCGAAGAAATCATGATTGCAAGAGATATTCTGACGGCCGAATACCTTAATATGCCGATACATATCTGTCATGTCAGCACGGCTCGGGGAATCGATCTTATCCGTCAGGCTAAAAAACGCGGTGTGAAGGTAACATGTGAGACATGCCCGCACTATTTCTCCTTAACAGAAGAAAAATGCATCAACTATGATTCCAACTTTAAGATGAATCCGCCGCTTCGGACCGAGAACGACAGAAAAGCCGTGATTGAGGGATTGAAGGATGGTACGATCGACTGTATCGTGACGGATCATGCTCCGCATCATATCGACGAGAAAGACATCGAGTTTTCTCTCGCCAATAACGGAATCATCGGTTTTGAGACAGCATTTGCGGTAGGCTACACATATCTGGTCAAACCCGGATATCTTACACTTCCCGAAATGATTGAAAAAATGACGATCAATCCTTCGAAGATTTTGCGTCTCGGACGTGGTACACTTGATAATGGTATGCCTGCAGATGTCACACTCGTGGATCTTAAGCAGGAATTTGTATACACGGAAGAAGAAATATTAAGTAAATCGAAGAACTCACCATATATCGGTGAGAAACTGGAAGGCCGGGTCAAGGTTACCATTACGGGAGGAAAAATCACTTATGACGAACTTCGCTGATAAACTACTTAAGAGAATAGAAGAATGTAAGAACCCGACGATCATGGGACTGGATCCGAAATTGGAGTATCTCCCTCAAGGAATGCTCGACGAATGGATCAAAGAGGCAGAGACACAGAAAGAAAAGACTGGTCAGCCGGTCAATATGCAGATGGCAACCGGGATGGCGCTTTTCGATTTTAACCGTCTTCTGATCGATGCCGTATATGATATTATTCCTGTTATCAAGCCACAGTTTGCATATTACGAAATGTACGGCATTCACGGAATAGCCGCACTCAGAAAGACGATCCAGTATGCTCATGATAAGGGAATGCTTGTTGTGGCGGATGCTAAGAGAAATGATATCGGATCAACGGCTACGGCATATGCCAATGCCATAATCGGTGAAACGAAGATCATTGATGATACTACGCCTTGCATGTTTGATTGTGATTGTATCACTGTAAACGGATATCTTGGTATAGACGGAGTGAAGCCGTTCATCGATGTAGCGAAAGAAAAAGGAAAAGGGCTTTTTGTTCTGGTACGCACTTCCAATCCTTCCGCCGGTGACCTTCAGGATCTGAAACTGGAGGATGGCCGTATGGTGTACGAAGCAATGGCTGAAAATGTAGAAAAATGGGGTGCCGAGCTGATCGGAGAGTCCGGATTCAGTTCCCTGGGCGCTGTCGTAGGGGCAACGTGGCCGGAACAGGCAGTCAAAGCCCGTGAGATCATGCCGCATGCTCTGATCCTGATACCTGGTTACGGTGCTCAGGGCGGTTCCGCAAAAGATGCCGTTGCTTCTTTCGTAAATGGTAAGGGCGGTGTCGTGAATGCATCACGCTCACTGATGTGCGCCTGGAAGAAGAGATCAGATATTGAACCTATGGAACTTACGGAGATGAACGGTCCTTCCGGTGCACCGCTTCTCGGATTCCAGAAAGCGACAAGAGAAGAAGCCCTGAGAATGAGAGAAGATCTGAACAGTGCTCTTGCGGCTATGAATGAATAAGGAGACGATATGAGATCCGAATACAGTATTCAACTTGTAAACATGCGGAAACTGGGCGATTCATGCTCGATCCTGACTTTTTCCTGTCCGGAAATTGCCGCCGAAGGAAAACCGGGTCAGTTTGTCAATCTGTCCTGTTCACGGTTTTTGAAAAGACCTTTTGGTATCATGAGTACAGATAAGGATAACGGCACCTTCAGTATCGGTGTGAGAAAAGTCGGTAAGGGAACAGCGGATATTCTTTCTTCCAAGGAAGGGGATATGTTTACTGTTCTTGGGCCACTCGGCAACGGTTTTTCGTTTGACGGCGTGAAGAAACTTCTTCTTATTGGCGGTGGTACGGGTATTTTCCCGATCTATCATGCTGCAGAATATGCCAGAGAATCAGGTATTCCCGTTACGGTCGTCAATGGTTACCGTTGTAAGAATGACGCATTTTTATATGAAGAATTCGACAATGTATCTGACCACCTCTTCGTTTCCACAGATGCCGGTGATCTTGGCATAAAGGGAAATGTTATGGCTTGCCTTGAAGATCTTGATGATTCCCTTCTCTCAGATGCCACCTGTTTTGTCGTCGGTCCGGGCATCATGATGCAGAAAGTGTCCGAGTGGGCGGAGCAGAAGGGGATAACCTGTTATGTTTCACTTGAGCAGAGAATGGCTTGCGGTATCGGGGCCTGCCTCGTTTGTGTATGTAAGATCAAAACAGAAAAGGAAGGCAAGGAGTTTACCCACAAACGATGCTGTAAAGATGGTCCTGTCTTTCTTTCTAAGGAGGTGATCTGGTGAGTTTATCTGTAAAGATCGGCAATGTTAAGCTGAAGAATCCAATCATCCTTGCATCCGGAACTTGTGGATTCGGCCGTGAACTGGCTGAGTATATGGATCTTAGCAAGCTTGGCGCACTTTCATCAAAAGGACTGACCCTGCTGCCTCGTGATGGAAACCAGGGCGTCCGTGTAGCGGAGACACCGTCCGGCATGTTAAACTGCGTCGGACTGCAAAACCCGGGCGTTGATGCTTTTCTGGCAACAGAACTGGATTATATGGTAGATTCCGGAGCCGGTGTGGTAGTTAATGTAGCCGGACATTCCGATGAAGATTATATCGAAATGGTCAAGAAGCTCGATCCATATAAAGAGAAGATCGATGCTCTTGAGTTAAACTTTTCCTGCCCTAACGTAAAGGAAGGGTGCATGGTGATCGGATCATCCCCTAAAGCAATTGAATCTTTGGTTTCACGTCTGCGCAAACTGACGTCCTTGCCTTTGTGGGTCAAACTAACGCCTAATGTCACTTCCATATCAGATACGGCAAAAGGTGCAGAAGCAGGTGGTGCGGATGCAATCGTAGCCATCAATACCATGCTTGGTATGGCAATTGATATCCGGACAAGAAGACCGATACTTCATAATAATACAGGCGGACTTTCCGGTCCTTGTGTAAAACCTGTGGCACTTCGTATGGTACATGAGATCTATGATGCCGTTAAGATCCCGGTCATCGGATGCGGTGGCATTTCCTCTTATGAAGACGTGCTTGAATTCATGATCGCCGGAGCTTCGGCTGTGGAGCTCGGAACGATCTCTCTTGTACATCCGGAAAGACCGGTCAAGATCGTTACTGATCTGGAAGAATATGTAAAACAGAATAATATCGAAAAACTTGCTTCTCTTACGGGAACGCTACAAATGTGGAGGTGAAGATCATGCCGACTATTCATGACTATTTATTTGCAACCAACGCAGTTCGCGTGAGTGACCCGGAAAAACCGTTCTGGTACGCATCCGGCACACTCGGGCCATTCTATGTAAACACGCATTTTCTTATTGAGTCCGAGGAAAAAGCCAATGAGCTGCTCTCACTCATCGAGGAAGCCGCTTCCGGAAACCGCGAGGATTTCCTGAATGCGATCTTTCCGTTCATTAAGCATCAATATGAAACTTCGGAATCTTATAAGACGGTGATCGATCTTATTGTTTCCAAGGCAGAAGCTCTTGATTTTGATTATATTTCCGGCGGAGAACGTAGAGATTTCTTTTTCTCCGTAATGCCTGCCTATCTTCTTGGAAAGCCTCATTTGAGCATCTTTAAGGATGGGCAGACCTATTATTCTGCATCTGTAGAAGAAAAGGCGGCTGAGGTCGGAAGCGGTGCTCTTTCCGGCAAAAAAGCACTGCATATTGCCGATCTTATCACGGAAGCGTCCAGCTATATCAATGCATGGATCCCGTCTATCCGCAAGCTTGGTTCGGAAATCACCGATACTATCGCCGTTATCAACCGTTTGCAGGGTGGCGAAGAGAATCTCAGAAAAGAAGGCGTGAATATGTACACCTTCGCCAATATTGAGCTGTCTCTGTTTGATGACGCTGTCGAGAAGGGAATTCTTACTTCGGCACAAAGAAAAATGGTTTCCCATTTTATGGAAAACCCTATCGATTACATGAAGGCATTTCTTGTTGCGCATCCGTCATTTATTGACGAGCAGATTGCGCTTGGAGGAAAACCGAAGCAGCGGGCAGAGATGGCGATCGCCCGCGGTTATGTGCCTGGAAGAAGTGAAGTATAATGACCGGCGGATCCCGTCTGACATCTAATCTGAAGATACCGTATACACTCTCTTTCGGCAGACGAAAGAGACTGAAGATCATGCTTGATCCTGACGGGAACGTGATCGCATATGCTCCAATGAGAACTGCGATCAAAGAAATCGACCATTTCATTGAACTTCATTCCGAATGGATCGAAAAGCAAAAGAAGAAACTTCTTTCAAAGACGATACTGAAAAGAAGTGACGATCCGAAAGAGAACAGACGAAAAGCCGAAGAACTTAAGACATGGGCAAGTGCTTTTTTATCTGAATATGAAGGAAAAAAGCCCAATCGGATCACTATACGTGTCATGAGCAGCAGATGGGGGTCCTGTTCATCAACAGGCCATATATCTTTAAATCTTTATCTTGCCGATATAGACGAGCACCTTCGGGAGTATGTTCTGATCCATGAATTGTCACATCTTTATCAGATGAATCATTCGTCTTTGTTCTGGAATAAAGTTTCCGAAAAATGTCCGGATTATATGGAACGCCGAAGAGCGCTCCGCCGGATCATGTTGCCGGGAAAGACCTGAAATTCTCTTCCGGACGTGTTGAAATATGGGTTTTTTGGTATACTGTTTGTGAATAAACTAAGTTGAGGGTAGCATTATGAAAAACATACCGCTTTATGAAGTGCGTCACATTGAAGACCTTCGCGACATGCTCAAGCAGAGTGTGGAATTATACGGAGACCAGCCGCTGTTTTATTATAAGAAAGTCAAAGGCGGGGAGTACGAGCATTACTCTTTTAAAGAGTATAATCAATCTGTGCAGGCAATGGGTACGGGGCTTTCCCATCTTTGCGGATTAGGTTCCCGGATAGCGATCCTTGCTGAAACCAGATATGAATGGTATGTTACCTATCTGGCCACGACCAATGGTACCGGAATCGTTGTTCCTCTTGACAAAGAACTTCCTCCGGAAGAAGTGGCAAGCTGCCTTAATCGTGCAGAAGTAAACTGTGTTGTTTATTCTTCTTCCAAACAGAATGTTATTGATGCGATCCGAGACACCATTCCTGGTGTTAAGTATTTCATTTGCATGGATAAGACTGATCGGGAAGGGGTAGAGTACTTCTACGATGTATTGAATAATGGTCAGAAACTTCTTGATTCCGGAGACCGTCTGTTCCTGGATGCGCCGATCGATCGTGAAGCAATGACTGTCCTGCTCTTCACAAGTGGCACGACTGACCGATCCAAGGCTGTTATGCTCTGTCAGAGAAACATCTGTAAAAACCTGGAAGGTATGTGTCAGATGGTTTATATCGATCAGAATGATATGTTTCTTTCCGTTCTTCCTTTGCATCACACATACGAGTGCACATGCGGATTCCTTTGTCAGGTGTATCGTGGATCACATATTGCGATCTGTGAAGGACTCCGTTATATCGTGCCGAACATGCAGCAGTCCAAGGTTTCGATCATTCTTGTCGTACCGCTGATGTTGGAGAAATTCCATAAGAGTATCATGTCAAAGGCAAAAGCCACCAAGAAAATGGCCAGGAAATTCGAATTCGGACGTAAATTGTGCCGTTTCCTTCTTTTCTTCGGAATTGATAAAAGAAAGAAGATCTTTAAGGAAGTTCATAAGACATTCGGAGGGAATCTTCGTCTGATCATCAGCGGCGGTGCAGCGATCGATCCGCAGATCCTCCAGGATATGCAGGATATGGGTTTCCCATGTATCCAGGGCTATGGTCTTACAGAGTGTGCTCCGATCCTTGCTTTGAACCGTGATTGCGATTATAACAATCGTGCCGCAGGACTTCCTCTTCCGGATGTGGACGTGCAGGTCATTGATAAAGATGAGAACGGTATCGGAGAATTTATTGCTAAGGGCGATAATGTTATGCTCGGATATTACAAGAATGATGAAGCTACGAAAGAAGCGCTGGATGAGAACGGTTATTATCATACCGGTGACCTCGGATACATGGATAAGGACAATTTCTGTATTATCACCGGTCGAAAGAAAAATGTTATCATCTCCAAAAACGGAAAGAACATCTTCCCGGAAGAAATCGAATCCATGCTCTCTATGTCTGATTATGTAGAGGAATGCCTGGTTTCCGGTGAAGAGGAGAACGATGATATTATTCTGACTGTCACCATTTTCCCGAACATGGAGGAAGTGAAGAAACTTCTTGGTGAGAATCCGGATGATGATGCAGTACAGAAACTGCTTGAAGATGAGGTAGCGAAGGTTAACAAGAATCTTGTGAACTACAAACATATCAAGCGTGTTGTTCTTCGTGACACCGAGTTTGAAAAGACGACAAGTAAAAAGATCAGAAGACAATACAAGAAGTAACAAGGAGGAATTGACATGTTATCCAACTCGAGTATGGAGAGGATCCTCACCGCGGCTTTATCACATGGCGGTGATTTCTCCGAGATCTATATCGAGCGGGCAAAATTATCGTCAGTATCCCTATTAAATGGAGTTGTTGAGAATACCGGTTCAAGTATTGATTGCGGAATCGGTATTCGCATTTTGGAAGGCGATAAATGTGTCTACGTTTATTCTAACGATATTTACAATGAAGAGAAGCTGATCCGCATGGCGGAAAATGCTTCTGCTTCTTTGAAAGAAGTCCCGGGAGGAAGAACTGTTTACCTGACTCCTGTGGTAGAGTATGCTTCACAGCCTTGTCTGATTTCTCCTTCGGGTGTCGCCAAATCGGAAAAAGTTCTGAAACTCCGCAAAGCAAGTGAAACAGCCAAGAATTATTCTTTCTTTATTACGCAGACCTCTGCATCATGCGCTGATGTGGAAAAAGAAATATGGATCGCTAACTCGGACGGATTGAATGTTACCGACCGTCGTTGCCGAAGCAGATTAGTGATTCAGGCCATCGCCAGTGACGGAAACGAGAAGCAGAGCGGATATTTCGGGCCGGGCAGTGGAGAGGGCTATGAGTTTATAGAGAAGTATGATTTCGACGAAAAAGCCAAGGAAGCGGCGGCAATCGCCACAACGATGCTTTCTGCCAAGCCTTGTCCCTCCGGTAAGATGCCGGTCGTGATCGGAAACGGATTTGGCGGAGTCATTTTCCACGAAGCTTGTGGTCACGCGCTTGAAGCAACGGCTGTAGGAATTCGTTCTTCCTATTTTACCGATAAAAAAGGGCTGGCCATTGCCAGCCCGCTGGTAACCGCTTACGATGATGCGAGGATCGCACATGAGTGGGGCAGTTATTCCGTTGATGACGAAGGAGCCCCATCCACGACCAATCTTCTGATCAAGGATGGTATCTTGAACAGCTACCTGATCGATAAGATCGGAAGCAGAAGAATGGGCGAACCATCGACTGGATGCTCGAGAAGGCAGAACTATTCTTTTGCACCGACATCGCGCATGTCAAACACATTTATCGCTGCAGGCACGAGCAAAAAAGAGGACATTATCGCGGATACCGAATATGGTCTCTTTGCTTCAAACATGGGCGGTGGTTCTGTCGATACTGCTACAGGCGAATTCAACTTCGCCGTAAACGAGGCGTATATTATCCGTAACGGAAAGATCTGCGAACCTGTCAAGGGAGCAACGCTGGTCGGTAAAGGAGACGAGGTGCTCATGAATATCGATCGGGTTGGTGATGATCTAAAACTGGCTCAAGGCGTCTGCGGTTCTGTAAGCGGAAATATCCCTGTGGATGTCGGACAGCCTACGATCCGGGTATCCGAGATCACAGTCGGAGGACAAGCGTAAAGGAAGAATTATGGATACAAGAATTCGAACATTAATTGATCAGTTGTTGAAGAAGGCAGAAGAAGAAGGCTTTGTCGAGTCGGAAGTGTATTTTGATTCAGATGTTTCTACGGAAGTACAAGCACTTGAGGGAAAGATCGTCCAGTATGAGAGCTCTGATACGACAGGACTTTCTTTCCGCGGCCTGTTTAATGGTCAGATGGGTTATGCCTATACGGAAGATATTTCAGAGGAAATGATTCCTTTCCTGCTTTCCCAGGCAAAAGACAACTGTCGTGTTCTTGAGGTAAAAGAGAAGATATCTGTTTACGAAGGTGACAAAGAATACCCGAAGTTTGACGGGTTCAACGAGGATCTGTTAAAACTCGGATACGAGGAAATGGCAAAAACCGCACTCGAGCTCGAGAAGAAAACTCTCGAATACGATAAACGTATCGAATCAGTAGATGACTGTTTTGTTTCCTATTCCAGTGGTGAATTACTTATTGTCAATTCCAAGGGAATGAAGTGCGAAAGCAAAGAAAACGACTTCTCGGTTTATGTCGGATGCCGGGCCAGACAGGGAGAGGATGTCCAGACGGCAGGGAAAGGGTGGTCATTTACTTCTTTTGACGAACTTGATATAGATTTCTGTGCTAAAACAGTCGGTAAAAAGGTGATCGACAAACTTGGGGCGCATCCGATCCCATCTATAAAGACACCGGTGGTTCTTAACCAATTTGCAGCAAGAAGCCTTCTGTCTTCTTTCGTCGGTGCTTTTTCCGCAGAAGCGATGCAGAAGGGGCTTTCCCGATTGACCGGAAGGTTAGGGGAAAAGATAGCCAACAACAGTATTACGTTGATCGATGAAGGCATGATCGAAAACAGTCCTTTCTGTATACCTTTTGATTCAGAAGGGGTTTCTGCAAAGAGAACTGTTCTCATCGATAAAGGTGTCTTTGTTTCTCCATTACACAACAGAAAAACGGCGCTGGTGGATGGTACGGTAAGTACGGGAAACGGGTTCCGTGGCGGATCAAAAGGATCTCTTGGTATCTCTCCGACGAATTTCCATTTTGAAAACGGAACAATGACGCAGGAGCAGCTTCTGGCGAAAATGAAAGATGGGATACTGATCACGGCACTACATGGACTTCATGCCGGTATCAATTCGATTTCAGGCGATTTTTCATTAATGACTGAGGGCTTTATGGTCAAAGACGGAAAGATCGGAGAGCCAATCAACCAGATCACCATCGCCGATAATTTTTTTGATGTTCTTCTGAAGATCGAAGACCTTGGAGATGATGTGGACTATTTTGCGCATGATGGTTCGCATATACAATCTCCGTCACTTCTGATCCCGGATGTTTCAGTAGCAGGAGAGTAAATCAGAGCACTGTCGGATTCTTATCGTTTTTGTTGATTTTCCTTTTTCTGGTCATCTTCAGGAACAAAGTGAAAGAAATGACCGTTACCGTAAGAAGGACAATACAGACAATAACAATAATGATTATATTCAGGATGCTGAAACCGTCGTTCTTCTTATCGGTTTCGGCATCTTTCTTTTCTATGCTTCCGTTTGTGATTTCAATCGAGATATAACCTATACGGAATGCATAGTTTTCGTTAAAAACACGATCGATCGGTATCAGCAGTTCCTGCTCACTCAGATTCGGCGAAATAACAACGGTGGAAAGGTCGACATTGTTACTGTAACCGCTGTCAGTCAAAGAAACCGGTACAGTGTAATATTCAAGATGCCGGATCTTGGATGACACAACAGTGAGATCCGTCCCAGCCAGGGCTGTTTTGATCTGCGACAATGTTGTTTTTTCCGTTTCAAGAAACTCAGAATCTTCAATCTTAGTCGTAGTATATTTGCCGAAACAATACTCCAAAAGCTCCATGAGATCGTTGTACCTTTTTTCTGCATCAGAAGCACGTAGAAGTACGCCGATAAGTCTTTTTCCGTCTTTTTCCGCACCGGCGATGATCGTATAACCAAAACCGTCAGCAAACCCGGTCTTTCCTCCGATATAGTTTTCATAGGCGATCTGTGGAGTGGATACAAAACGGTTTCCGTTATTCATGATCCGCTTATCATTATATTTATTTGTCGGCTCGATCGTGTAGGAAAGGCTGGTAGCAATCTTGATATAAACAGAATGCTTTAGCGTCTCTTTAAGGATTAAGGAAAGATCATGGCAGGAAGAATAATGGTCAAAGCTCTCTTTGCCATAGGGGTTGGAAAAATGAGTATTCGTGCATCCGAGTTCTGAAGCACGGCTGTTCATTTTCTCAACAAAAGCTTCTTCAGAGCCGCTGATCTGTATCGCAAGAGCCATACAGGCATCATTTGCCGATTTTAAGATACAGGCATATAGACACTCTTCCACGGTTATCACTTCGCCTTCTGTAAAACCGATCCTGACGTATTCATCCGGGATAGATTCATACATGGAAGGGACGACGGTTATCTGATCCGTAAGTTCGAGACTCTCAAGCGCAATCAAAACTGTCATGATCTGCGTAATGTTAGCCGGCTCCATTTGTTCGTCATAATTCTTTCCGACAAGCATGGTATCGGAAAGAGCATCATAAACAAGATATGCATCAGCATGGGGTTCCGGCATGCCGGATGGTTCCGGGTCAAGAAGGCCGTTTACCGGGTTTCCAAGCTCGCCGGAATCACCAGGAATCTCTTGCTGTGACGGTATAGAAGAGGTTTCATCTGCTAAAAGACGTATAGAAAAGAAAGCCGGACAAATGAAAAGGACAGCCATGATCAAGGCCGTAAATCTAATCAAGTTGTATTTATTCTGCCATTTTATACGCATATTCCACCGGCTTAAAGAATTGCACGTTTTTCATTCACAAAACCCGATTCTTCATGTATCATTAAAGGGTCAAAACAATACGAAATAAATCGAAATAGAAATCGAGGTAATTTACGTGTCAACTGTTATTGTATCGCAAGATGAGCTAATGCGCTATAATTCTGTTCTTGCATACCTTAAAAACGAGATCAGTTCCCGTTCTCTAGAGAAGGGAAGACCCCTAACTTTTTTTATCCGTACTTATGGTTGTCAATTAAATGAAGCTGACAGTGAGAAACTGGCCGGAGTCTTCCAGAGTATCGGGCTTTCCGAAGCAAAAGAAGAAGAGGTGCCGGATTTCCTTTTACTGAACACCTGTACCATACGTGAGAATGCCGATGTCCGTCTTTTCGGTAATCTTGGCATGTATAAGTCTTGGAAGATCCAGAATCCTGATATGTTTATCGCAGTATGCGGATGTATGATGAAACAGCCTGAAAATGTAGAAAAGATCAGGAAAAGTTTTCCTTTCGTAGATGCATGTTTCGGACCTGCCGATATCCATCTTTTCCCGTCCATACTTGAAAAGAAACTGAATCAGAGGAAAAGAGTCTTTTCCATCTCAGAGGAGGATTATCTGGTTGAAGATAACTGTATTCCCGTGAAGCGCAAGAGAAAATTCCGAGCATTGGTGACGATCATGTACGGATGCAATAATTTCTGCACTTATTGTGTGGTTCCGTATACACGTGGCCGGGAACGTTCAAGAGATTCGAAAATGATCCTTAAACAGTTGCAGGAGCTTGCTGATCAAGGCTATCAGGAAGTTATGCTACTGGGACAGAATGTAAATTCATACGGCAAAGACAGGGAAGAGGAGATCTCTTTTGCCAAGTTATTGGAAAAGGCCGCGCAGATCAAAGGCTTTTCCCGGATCCGTTTTATGACTTCGCACCCTAAGGATATTTCGGACGAAGTGATCTATACAATGCAGAAATATCCGAATATTGAGCGTCATCTCCATCTGCCCATGCAGTCCGGAAGTGACAGGATCCTGAAAAACATGAACCGTCATTATGATCAGGCTCAATTTCTGCGCACGGCTTTGAAATTCCGCGAGTGTCTTCCGGATGCAACGCTTACAACTGACATCATAGTCGGGTTCCCGGGAGAAACGGAAGAAGACTTCCAGCAGACGCTCGAAGTAGTCAGAAAATGCAGATTCGACAGTGCTTTTACCTTCCAATACTCAAGAAGACCTGGCACAAAAGCCGCCGACATGCCGGATCAGATCCCGCAAAATGTTGTTACCGAACGTTTCGGAAGGCTGCTTGAACTTCAGAATGAACTGACTTTTGAATCCAACCGTTCAATCGTAGGAACTACGGAAGAAATACTGATCGAGGGAAGAAGCGCGACTGCCTATAATGTTCTGACAGGTCGGACAAGATCAAACAGACTAGTCAATTTCACCATTCCGTCCGGAATCACTTTTCATGGTACAAAAATCGACACCTCTGACCCGGCTTTTGACGCAGATCAGTTTGAAGGCGTGCTGGCAATGGTAAAGATTACTGGTGCCAGACCTTTCTCCGTAGAAGGAGAACTGGAGAGTTTTATTGATGGATAAAGATGAACTTCTGACCTATAGTACAGTTGATGCTACGGCGCTCTCTCCTATGATGAGGCAGTATTTTGAGATGAAGCATCTTGCCAAGGACGCGATCCTGATGTTCCGTCTTGGAGATTTTTACGAGATGTTTTTCGACGATGCGATCTTAGTTTCGCGTCTTCTTGAACTTACTCTGACTTCAAGAGACTGCGGGCTGGAAAAGCGGGCCCCGATGTGTGGTGTTCCTCATCACTCTGCCTCTTCGTATATGCAAAGACTTGTCACACAAGGCTATAAAGTCGCAATATGTGAACAGATGGAAGATCCCGCTTTGGCAAAAGGACTCGTTAAACGTTCGATCACGCGTGTTTTGACACCGGGTACCGTAACCGAAACAAACGGTCTTGACGATAAGAAGAATAATTATCTGATAAGTGTATATAAGGTCGGCATGCAATATGGTGTCGCATCTGCCGATATTACAACCGGTATTATCGAGGCTACACAGCTCGTCAGCGGGAACACGTCGACACATCTAGTCAATCTTTTATCAAAATACCGTGCATCGGAGATGATCTACAATGAGGATTTTATTAAAGATCCGCTCTTTTCGTACATTTCCGATAACCTTGTCGCCTCAGTGACATTGCGTCCTAATGAGGATTTCCGAAGCGGACTTTCCGAGCGTGTATTACCGGAAGCATATAAAAAACCGGCATCAACAGGAAAGAAAAAAGGCAAGGGTTCTTTTGCCGATGAAGCAAAGAATATGCTTCTGATCTCGGCAATCGACGCGGTGCTGGCTTATCTTGATGAAACCCAGCAATCTGTTGTTACTCATTTTTCGGAAGCAAGGATATTCGAGATCTCGGATACAATGGAACTTGATGTTTCTACAAGAACCAATCTGGAGATCACTTCCACGATCCGTTCGAAATCTAAGAAGGGAAGTCTTCTTTGGGCCATCGATCTTACGGAAACATCGATGGGAGGCCGTATGCTGCGGCAGTTTATTGAAGAGCCTTTGATAGATATCACAAGGATCAACGAGAGACTTGATGCTGTGGAACAGGTCAAAGAGAATTTTATGGCACGTCAGGAGCTTCGCGAAGCTTTGCAGGGCGTTTACGATATTGAAAGACTGGCCAGCCGTATATCCTTATCTTCAGTTAATGCCAGAGATCTTCTTTGTCTGAGAAACACGCTTGCCAAACTCCCGTATCTTCAGCAATGTGCCTCAGCATTCAACAAAGGTATTCTGGCTAAGGCTTTTGAAGATCTTGAAACACTCGAAGATATCTATGAACTGCTTGATCGTTCCATTGCAGAAGACCCGCCGATCTCTATCAAAGAAGGCGGAATTATCAAAGAAGGCTTTCACGAAGAGGCAGATAAACTGAGACATGCTTCTAAGGATGGGAAATCCATCATCCTTGAAATGGAAGCCAAAGAACGGGAAGCAACCGGGATCAAAAACCTTAAGATCAGTTATAACAAGGTCTTCGGATACTATATCGAAGTTTCCAAAGGTAATGTTCCTTTGGTTCCTGAGCATTACATCCGGAAACAGACGCTGACCACCGGCGAACGCTATATTACAGAAGAAATGAAAAAAGTCGAAGAATCGATCGTTGGCGCAACGGCCAAACTGATCAATCTTGAATATGAACTTTTCTGTGAGATACGCGAGAAAATAGCATCCCAGGTGCACCGGCTGTTTAAAGTCGCCGCTGCCTTGTCATTGCTGGATGTGATCATGTCTCTTGGCGAACTGGCGGAAAGAAATAATTACTGCCGGCCGGTTATAGATGATTCGTCTGTACTCGAAATAGAAGAAGGACGTCATCCTGTCGTGGAGAAAATGCTCAAAGAAGGGGAGTTCGTACCCAATGATATCCACATGGATCAGGAATCGAGACGTATTATGATCCTTACAGGACCGAATATGGCCGGAAAATCCACTTATATGCGTCAAACCGCCCTGATCGTGCTCATGGCGCAGATCGGAAGTTTCGTTCCTGCCACTTCGGCACATATAGGTATTGTAGACCGTATCTTTACCAGGATTGGTGCATCTGACGATATTTCTCTTGGTCAATCTACTTTCATGGTCGAGATGAATGAAGTGTCTTCTATCCTCCGAAACGGAACGTACAGAAGCCTTCTGTTGCTCGATGAAGTCGGAAGGGGAACAAGTACGTATGATGGTCTTTCCATAGCGTGGGCGATCATTGAATTCATCGCCAATCGCTCGATCATGTTTGCAAGAACGATCTTTGCTACGCATTATCATGAACTGAACCAGCTGGAGAAGACCATTTCCGGCGTTTATAATGCACATGTTGAAGTAGAAGAAAAAGATAAAGAGGTGCATTTTCTTCATAAGATATCCAATGGCGGAACATCAGACAGTTACGGTATTGAGGTGGCACGACTTGCCGGTGTTCCCATCGACGTAGTCGATCGGGCAAATGTCATTCTTGCCGAGCTGGAAAACATGAAGAAAATGTCAATCACTTATGCTTCTGATCCGAATGGCTTTGAAGCTCCGATGTCCGGTCAGTTACCTATTTTTTCTCCTAAGGGATCTGTTTCTTCCGGCAGCGACACGCTAAGAAAAGAGATCGCCGATCTTGATATTTCCACAATTACGCCTCTGGAGGCTATGAATATACTTTATTCACTCATTGAAAAAGCGAAAGGAGATACGTAATTATGTCAAGGATCCATATTCTCGATGCAGCCACAGCTAATGCCATTGCAGCAGGTGAAGTCATTGAACGTCCTATGTCCATAGTAAAAGAACTGATGGAGAACTCTATCGATGCCGGAGCCACGCAGATCACTGTTGAAATCAAAGACGGAGGTATCACATTTATCCGTGTCCGTGATAATGGATGCGGTATGGATGAAGAAGATGCAAAGAATGCTTTTATATGCCATGCCACGAGTAAGATCACTTCGTTGGATGAACTGTTTTCTCTGCACTCTATGGGATTCCGCGGAGAGGCACTGGCCAGTATTTCCGCAGCTGCCAAAGTGACATTAACGTCTAAGGAACCCTTGGCGGAAAAGGGGACATGCATCAAATACGAAGGCGGGCAGTTTATCTCCTGCACACCTTGTGGTGTCCCTTCGGGAACCACAGTTGAAGTACGAGATCTTTTCTATAATCTTCCGGCAAGATTCAAGTTTCTAAAGAAGGATCAGACAGAAGCAAACTATATTCAGGTTCTGATCGAACGATTCATACTCTGCCATACAGATATATCTTTCAAATTCATCAAAAACGGAAAAACGATCCTGAACAGCCCGGGAAACTGCGATCCGGCATCGGCTCTGTACACTGTTTATGGAAAAGAAATAGTAAATAACTGCAGACCGATCGATTGCACGATCGACGGGATCACTGTGAAAGGATTTGCCGGACTTCCGCATATTGCGAGAGCATCCCGTTCAGAACAGATCATATTCGTAAACCAGCGTCTCATCCGTTCCAAAACTGTATCTGCAGCAATTGACGCTGCTTATACAAATATGCTGATGAAAGGTAAATATGCCTTTGTTATCCTGGATATACTGATGCCTTCTGCCGATCTCGATGTCAATGTTCATCCTCAGAAAGCGGAAGTGCGTTTCTCGAACGAATCTGTGATCTATCGCGCCGTATATCATGCAATCATGAATACGTTGGCCCAGGAATCCATGAGTGTCGATTACTCGTTTTCTAAGCCAAATGACGCGAAGAAAGAAACTACGGAAACACCTTCAGATTCAGCGCCGGAAGCACTACCTAAAACTGTTGTTGTTTCTTCTCCGGCAAACGAAAATACTGTTCCTGTTTCAGATACAAAAAGAGAGGAGAACACCCCGTTCACTTCCGTAAAAACTTCTGAACCGAAAGACTATTTCAGTTCGATTGGCTTTCAGAACGCTTATTTTGCCGACTCTTCCACATCGAAAGACGAACCGTCATATTCTGTTTCGTATGAAACTTCTCCATCCACAACAATTTCTGATAAAAAAGAAGAGTATGTTCAGCCGGAGCTGTCCGGTCAGGTTTCTACCCCTAAGGAGGAAAGCATTTCTGAACTTCTTGCATCGCGGGTGATCGGAACGCTGTTTGATACGTATATTCTTTTGGAGTCTCCTGACAAAAAAATGCTGATGATCGACCAGCATGCCGCTCACGAAAAGATCCTTTATGAAAAGCTGGTAGATAAAGAACAGAAGAAAGAAATCGTATCCCAGCCGCTTCTTTCACCGGTGATCGTCTCTATGTCCGGTTCCGACATTTCTTTTATTGAAGAGAACATGGATCAATTGACAAATATCGGCTTTGAGATCTCCTCAATGGGAGAAAATGACCTGGCCATACGTGCTGTTCCTGCCCAGATCGAACCTGAGTCCGTAAGAGAATCTTTTATTTCTATGGTAGATGAGTGGATGCATGCAAGTAAAACGAAAAAAGATGCATTGATCCTTTCTCTGGCGACTAGTGCCTGCAAAGCTGCAGTAAAAGGGCACGACAAGCTTCATGATATTGAGATCAAAGGCTTGATTGAGCAGCTTTCCGGGCTTCGTGATCCATATCACTGTCCGCATGGGCGCCCCATACTGATCCGTCTTTCGCAGACCGAGATCGAGAAAGAGTTTAAACGGATCGTTTAAGGTATGATGATGATGGATAATGCTCAAAAACTGACCGAACTGACCGGATATAAAAGTATCCCGGTCATTTGCGGTCCGACGGCAAGTGGGAAGACATCTTTATCGATCCGTGTTGCCAAAGAGCTTAACGGACAGATCTGCTGTTGTGATTCCATGCAGATCTATAAACATCTATCAATAGGAACGGCTAAGCCGACAAAAGAAGAACAGGAAATGGTTCCGCATCATCTGATCGATCTTGTTGAGCCGGATACCCCTTTTCATGTATCCTCCTATCTGGATGCAGCATATGAAACAATAGAAGAATTGATTTCTTCACATGTTCTTCCTGTTTTTTGTGGCGGTACAGGACAATACGTTAGTGCACTTCAGAAAGGCATTTCTTTTGATGATGCCCCTGTAGATCATGAATTAGAAGAGAAGTACTGGGAAGAATACCGGCATGACGGGATTTCAGTGCTTTTTGAAAAGCTTTGTTCTATCGATCCGAATGCCGCATCGAAGATCCATCCAAATAATACTAAACGTGTGATCCATACGCTCGCACTCTGTGAGTCATTGGGAAAAACGACTGAAGAAATCCACGAAACATCGCTGAAAGACGGTCCCAAGTATCCATTTACCTTATTTTGTATCGACTGGCCAAGAGAGGAACTTTATCACCGTATCGGATTACGTGTCGATCAAATGATGAAAGATGGCCTTCTGGACGAAGCCAGATGGCTTTATGAACGTCATTTCGGAGAAAAAGTTACCGCGCTCCAGGCTATCGGTTATAAAGAGTTCTTCCCATATTTTGAAGGAAAATGCGATCTGGATAAATCTGTTGAATTATTGAAACAGCATACCCGCAATTATGCCAAAAGACAGCTTACCTGGTTCCGCCATATGGACGATATTATATGGATTCCTTTTGATCAAATCAAAGAATATAACGTGAAATCATATATAAATGCCCAATTATAATTTTGAAGTATAAAATTGTACTTATATCATCATGCTTCTTTTTATCTTCCGTGATATTATTTTTTCACAAGAAGTAATTAAGGAGGAAAAAATGATGAAAACTTGTTTCAAAAAACCAGAGGTAACCACTCAAAATGCAGTAAGTAATCGTGTTCCGTCCAGTGGGAAAAGTGCGATCAGGGTCAAGAGCACCGCTCCTGCAGGAACAGGAACACGTACGCCTATTCATGTGCATGAGATTTTTCTTAACAGCTGCAGAAAAGAGTACACAGATGTAGAGATCGTAACTACATCAGGGGAAATCATTGATGGAATTATTGACGGCTATGATAAAGATACGATCGTCGTTCATAATGATATGACTCAACTACTGATCTATAAACACTCTATCAACTACATTTCTCCACGAAACGGGAAGAGGCTCGTCATTCCGGAAGGGGAGATGCGAAGGATCAGAGACGACGAATCATTAATGATCGAAGTATAAAGAATCAATTGACTTTTGTCCGGAATACTCCATCCACAACACCAAGGATACGGCAATCATCATCTTCGAACGGAATCGGAGAATAGGCGGGATTCTCCGGAAGAAGAAGGGCGTGACCTCTTTTATAAGATAAACGCTTAACTGTTGCCTCATTACCGATAAGTGCTACGACGATCTGGTTCATATTGGCCATGTTATCGCGACGTACAATAACATAGTCCCCATCCATAATGTGGGCATTGATCATACTGTCGCCGCGAACTTTAAGCATGAAATATTCGGAAGAACCGAAATATTCGGCAGGGAAGGACATATAACTGTCAATATTCTGTTCAGCAAGGATAGGAAGACCGGCAGTTACAGTTCCAACCAAAGGTATCTTGGCTGTAGTCATGGCAAGGGAAGTCTTCTTGGGATTTTCCTTAACCTGGATGGCGCGTCTTTTGCCGGGAGTGTACTCGATTTTATCCATTTCCACCAGTCTGTGAAGGTGTGCATGGACGGTGGAAGTGGACTTGATTCCGACTCCCTGACATATCTCGCGTACAGAAGGCGGATATCCTTCCTTCTTAACGTAAGAAACGATAAAAGAATAGATGATTTCCAAAGTTTCATTCAGATTGCTCTTCGTAAACCTGTAAACGCCCATAAATCGACCTCCGTACGCTTTTTATTTATCTTAACATTTGAAGAAACGGTTGTCAAACGATTGTTCGAATTAAAAAGAAAGGAGAGATATGAATAGAAAAGATACGTGCCGTTTTATACGGAAAATACTTATGATCTGTCTGTCCGTAATTCTTTTACTTACGCTGATAAGTATATATAAATACGCTACGACAGTTCTGTAATAATGCACAGAAAAAGCCGTTGTGTTATAATCGTTTTGATTGTAAGGAAAATGAAAATGGACAACGAAGATAAAAAGATAGAAATTAACGATATTGAAGAGTTCGAAGAAGAAGAATTCGAGGAAGAAGCCTACGAAGAGGATTCAGACGGAGAAAGAGTGAAGACCGATTCCTGGTGGGAGAAGGCTATTTTTGGAATTCTCGGTTTTTTCGCATTTCTTGGCAGAACAACCTGGAACTTTTTTAAGACTCTTCCAAATAGGATTTCATCGAAAATCAAAGAAAAAATCGCTCAGAAGAAGCGTATGCCGAAAAGAAAATCGATTCATAAAGTCTATGTTCTTGTCGGATACACAACTAAAGAATATGTAAACCGTAAATATCGTAAAGAGCGAATTTTGCTGATTATCCGAAGAATTCTCGTAGCATGTATCATCGTGATCATTCTGATCATGGCCTATCGTTGGATCATGCCGCAGCTGGATACGGATGAATATAAACAGATGATCGGTATTGATGATATTGAGGACCTGACCAAGAATGATCCGTTTGCCACAGAAACCACAACGGTTCCGGTGCAATTGGATTCGCAGGCAGTAACACCGATCCCATCAGAAACAGAACTAACAACATCTACATCAGAAAATTCTTGATCAAATAAGAAGAGGTCTCCGGGAAGGAGACCTTCTTTTTCTATATATGTAATTAAACAAAATCACAGTTTTGTTTAATTGAGAAGAGGAAAAATGAAGATAACAATATATTGGAAACTTACAAGATTTAAAGCGTAATCCAAGAAGCGATTCCTCAGGACTTTTGTCCGAGGACCAGCGTCGAGGATATCGCTTTAAATCAATGACCGCTCAGGAGCGTTTTATTTTATTTGAAACGATACATTGTACTCAACGGATCATTCTATTTAATGCGCATACGACTGCACGCAATGATGATTTGGTTACGGAACTTGAGATACCGGCTCCAAGATGCAACTGTCCGTCTTTATCTGCGATCTGCACATATGTGATAGCTGCTGAGTCTGATCCGCTCTGAATAGCATGCTCATTATACATACGAATCGATATCTTCATGTTCAGTGTTTTTTCTATACCATTACAGAACGCATCCAAAAGACCAATACCATCTCCGTTGATCTCAATTACATCATTACCATTTTTCAGATTGACTGTAACATGCGCTTTTTTATCACCAAGTGAATCTTCACGATAACCGATCATATGATACGGTGTCATCACATTTACATAAACTTCATCAAACAGTTCGAAAAGCTCTTGTGGCAACAGATCACTATGCCGTTTTTCGGATTCTATTGTCACGATCTGCATGAAATCTTTCTGGAATGCCTTAGGCAGATGCAAACCATAATTCCGTTCCATAATATAGGCCAGGCCGTTTTTGCCGGACTGACTGTTGATCCTTATGATCGGGTCATAATTCCGGCCGACATCCTGCGGATCGATCGGCAGATATGGCACATACCATTTATTTATTTTTTTGACATTTTCAATTCCCTTTTGGATCGCATTCTGATGTGTGCCGGAAAACGCCGTAAATACAAGCCTTCCGGCCCAAGGCTGACGGTCTCCGATACGCATGCCCGTACAAGCTTCATACATATCGATCACATCATCAATATTCGAAAAGTCAAGCTCCGGATCCACGCCCTGCATAAACATATTCATTGCAATCGTTACAATATCGGCATTTCCGGTTCTTTCTCCATTTCCGAAAAGCGTGCCTTCCACGCGTTCCGCGCCGGCTAACAAAGCCAGTTCTGATGATGCTACACCGGTTCCACGGTCATTATGCGTGTGTACGGAGATAATAATGGAATCTCTATATCTGGTATGTGTAGCAAAATACTCGACCTGATCGGCAAAAACGTTTGGCGACGACATTTCTACTGTTTCCGGAAGATTAATGATCACCTTTTTGTCTGGAGTCGGCTGCCAGACATCCAGAACCGCATCACAGATCTTAACTGCAAAATCAGGTTCTGTCTCGGAGAAATTCTCCGGCGAGTATTCCAGGCACCATTCCGTATTACTTTCATCCGAGTCGATCTCCGCCTGAATCATTTTGGCTCCGTTAACAGCTAATTCCAGGCATTTCTGCTGATCAAATCCAAATACAACTTCCCGTTGGAGTCTGGACGTGGCATTATAAAGATGGACGATGGCTTTTCTGGCACCTTTGGTTGCATCAAATGTTTTCTTCACCACATCTTCGCGGGCCATGGTTAACACCTGGATCGTGACATCATGCGGAATGAGATCATTATCGATCAAATAACGGGTAAACTCATATTCGGTATCCGATGCCGCAGGATAACCGATCTCAATCGTTTTAAACCCGAGTTTGACAAGATAATCGAAAAACTGCAGTTTCTGATTCAGATCCATAGGCACTTCAAGAGCCTGGTTTCCGTCACGAAGATCAACACTACACCATATCGGTGCGTGAGTGATTTTGTTATTGGGCCAGGTTCTTTCCGGGAAATCGATCTTCACCGGCATTTCATACTTATCGAACTGCATCTTCTTACCTCCTCTTCTCTTCTACATCTATAAAAATGCAAACAAAAAAGCTTTCGTCTCTAAATTAAGAGACGAAAGCTTGAACTTCCGCGGTACCACTCTCATTCATCCCGTCTTCGGGATGCACTCTGCGGATACAGGAATGATCCGATATCCTGCTCTCTGATAACGGTGAGCCTCCGACTTCCTCTACTCTTGATCCTTCAAGGAAGCGCACTCCGGGGCGAGTTCAAAACCATTCTTCTATCCGCTTACACCAGCCACGGACTCTCTGTAAGAAGATAAGATCTCTACTGATCCCCATCAACGTGTTGTACTTAATTAACTTAACACAAATAAATCGTGTCTGCAAGAGTAAAAGAAACACTTCCCGATACGCATACACGGATTCAGTCGCTCATACGTATCGGAAAGTGGATTGTTAACTGATCTAATATTCTATTATCAATCGATCAAAACGATGATTTCGGATAAGAACGCTTTACGATCGCGGCCATATCTTTCACACGCTTTGCGAGTTCCGCATAAGCTTCCGGAGTCAGCTGCTGCGCAGCATCGGAAAGAGCATGTTTCGGATCCGGATGCACTTCGATGATCAAACCGTCAGCTCCGGCAGCAATCGCCGCAAGAGCAAGAGGTTCAACATATTGTGCTTTTCCGGCAGCATGGCTCGGATCAACGATGATCGGGAGATGAGTTTTACCCTTAAGTACCGGTACAGCGCTTATATCCAGCGTGCTTCTGGTTGCTGTTTCAAAAGTACGGATACCGCGCTCGCACATCATAATGTGATAATTGCCTTCACTCATAATGTATTCGGCACTGCCGAGCCATTCATCGATGGTTTCTGCAATACCACGCTTCAGCATACACGGAATACCGGATTTACCGACAGCGGAAAGCAAACGGAAATTTTGTGCATTTCTCGCACCGATCTGAATAATATCCAGATAATTGGAAGCATATTCGATATCGTTCTCGGATGTGACCTCACTGATAACCAAAAGCCCGTAACGGTCGGCCACACGGCGAAGGATCTTAAGACCTTCTTTTTCCAGGCCCTGGAATGCATAAGGAGAAGTTCTTGGTTTATAGGCTCCGCCACGAAGTACTTTAACACCGCAAGCTGCCATCTTGGAAGCAACTGCCTCGACCTGTTCTTCGCTCTCAACGGCACACGGACCCGCCATCATCACGATTTCGTTTCCTCCGATCGTTACATCCTTCACATTAAAAGATGTGCCTTCCGGACGGAACTGACGGCTGGCCAGCTTATAAGACTCCATGATCGGAACGATCTTTTCTACACCGGATAATACTTCCAAGGAGCCGGGAGTGAGTCGGGATTTATCACCGATCACACCAATGATCTTACGCTGTGCACCATCAGAAATGTGCGCCTGCAGTTCGTTCTTTTCCAAAACGTCAATGATCTCATTAACCTGAGAATCACTCGCGCCCGGTTTTACTACAATAATCATACTTTACCTCTTTCTTGTGACGCTCCATGCGTCACACCTACCATACTACGAATCAGCATTATATCTCATTTTATGTTTTCAATAAAGCATTTATACGCAAGATATGTAAAATACAGGTCGATCTTACTGATCACTTCATATGGAGCATGCATGGAAAGAACCGGAACACCGCAGTCGATAACTTCCATACCAAGTTTGGCAAGGTAAGCGGAAATCGTTCCGCCGCCGCCGGCATCCACCTTACCCAGTTCACCGGTCTGCCAAGGAATATCGTTCTCGGCGAAGATACGCAGGATCGAGGCGAAAAACTCACTGTTTGCGTCACTTGCACCGGATTTTCCTCTGGCACCGGTATATTTTTCCATTTTTACACCCTTAGAAAGATAAGCTGTATTTCTCTTATCAGAAACATTCGCATACTTCGGGTCAAAAGCATTCGAAACGTCTGTGGACAGCATCTTTGTATTGGCAATGCACTTTCTGTAGCCCAGTTCGTCATAACCGCCGTTGATCTTCGCAAAGAGTTCTACCAGGAAGTTTTCATAAAGGCGGGACTGGGCACCGGAGTTACCATAAGAACCGATTTCTTCTTTATCGGAAAGCATACACACACAAGTGCGTGCCGGAGCTTCCTGAGCCATAACAGCCATCAGTGCAGGATATGCGCATACTTTATCATCATGACCATAAGCAGCGATCAATGCGCGGTCAAAGCCGACATCTCTTGCTTTCATGGCCGGAACAATTTCAATCTCTGCAGAGACGAAATCCTTCTCGTCAATACCATATTCCTTATTCAGCATTTTCAAAACCGCATATTTGCAGGCGTTAGAAGAATCATCTCCCGGAAGTTTGCTTCCTCCGATCAAAACATTCAGATCTTCACCCTTAATAAAATCTGTTGCTTTCTGACTCATCTGTTCATTTCCGAGATGCGGGAGCAGATCAGTAATATAGAAGATCGGATCATCATCCTTCTCACCAATACAGAGCGTTAGCTTCTTGCCGTTTTTCAGCATTACCACGCCATGGAGAGCCAGCGGGATCGTTGTCCACTGATATTTCTTGATTCCGCCGTAATAATGTGTCTTAAAGAAACAAAGCTCATCTTCCTCATAAATCGGATTCGGCTTAAGATCCAGTCTCGGAGAATCGATATGTGCGCCCAGAATATTCATACCGGAAACAATATCAGACTTACCTACTACTGCAAACATAAGTCCCTTACCTTTGATAGAGGTATACACTTTGTCACCGACACGAAGTGAATCTTTCTCTTCTATATCCGTAAATCCAGCCTCGACAAGTGCGGAAATGGCGCTTTCGGTAAACTCACGTTCTGTTTTCGAAATATCCAGAAAAGCCATATACTCTTCAGCAAAAGCCATCGTGTGTTCAATATCATCCTTTGATCTCACTTCCCAAAGGTTCGGATACTCAGCGAAAAGCTCTTTCTTTTCTTTCTTTGAGACTTTACTCTTCTTCTCAACTAACTCTTTCGCAGTTTTCTTTTCTTTAGCCATATTTTTCACTCCTTATAATAAGAAACTAAACAAAACTTACCCACATATGATACCATATTATTAAGTTAATGATGACTAACCAATAGAAAATTGAGGCAATTATGTATACAGACAATCATAATCACACAAAGCATTTCAGTTCTGACGCGAGAATGACTTACGAAGAACTGATCGATACATGCAAATCCCAAAAAATGACCGGTGTTGCCGTAACCGAACACTACGAGGGTGACTATCCTCATGATATAGGAGCATCTCAGATATTTGATATTAAAGAATTCTTCGAAACAAGTAAGAAATGGCTCGAATATGCCGGAGACCTTCCGTTATACCGCGGTATCGAATTAGGTTATCAGAAACACCTGTGTGCTTTCTACGATGATATGATCTCAAAATATCCGTTTGATTCCGTTATCCTTTCTAATCATCTGTATCAAGGCAAGGATCCCTACTTCTTCCGTGATGGATATGAAGATGACATGATCACGGTCTATACCCGCTATATTGAAGAAATGGCCGATATGGCAGAAGGCTGCAACAACTACGATATTATCGGGCACTACGATTATATTAACCGGTATGCTCCGTATGAACAGCCTCAGATACGTTATATTCAATGCCCGGATAGTTTTGACCGTTTATTGACAGCCATTATAACGAAAGACAAGACGCTTGAAATCAATACAAGATCAGTGGATAAGATGCTTAAGAAAGGTTTTAACCTGGATGATTCTCTTCCCGATCCCGAAATATTGAAACGATACTATGAGCTGGGCGGAAGATCGATCTCACTTGGATCCGATTCACACGCCAATGATACATTATGTATTCACTTCTCCGTGGTGGCAGAGTATCTAAGCCGGTTCGGTTTTACTGAAAACTCCTTCTATGTTAACCGTAAGCGCATGAGTGAGCCACTGCTTCCGGAAAAGAAACAAGAATCATACTGATCATGAAATCAGGAATTGTTCAGTACTCTACATAAGGCTTTCACAAACTGCCGTATCTCATCTTCAGTATTCATACAACCGATACTGACGCGAAGTGAACTTTTAGCCTCTTCACGGCTGAGTCCAATCGAAGTAAGTACATGAGAAACCTCAGAAGACGAAGACGAGCATGCCGCTCCACCCGAACAGGCAAAGCCTTCGTAATTCAGCATCAGCAGAAGACGTTCTCCATCTTTCCCCGGGAAAGTCAGGTTAACGATCCCCGGAAGATGATCCTGCGGATGGCCATTGATCTTCACATCAGAAACCAAAGCCAGAACTTCCGTGATAAGAAGATCCCGAAGTTTAGCTATATGAAATTGCGTATCTTTCATTTCCGAAACAGAAAGAGCAAGGGCTTCCTTCATTCCGATGATTCCGGGAAGATTCTCGGTTCCGGCCCTGAATTTTCTTTCCTGGGCTCCGCCATCGATCAAAGGCGCAATTTTCACACCTTTTTGCACATAAAGGCCACCTGTTCCCTTTGGTCCATGAAATTTATGCGCGGAAAACGAAAGCAGGTCGATACCTAATTTCGAAACATCAACAGGTATGTTTCCCACCGCCTGAACAGCATCCGTGTGAAACAATACTCCATGTTCGCGGGAAATCGCAGAAAGCCTGGAAACCGGCTCAATCGTACCGATTTCGTTATTTGCTGTCATGATCGATACTAATGCTGTATCCGGAGTCAGTGCTTTTGCCAGAGAATCAGGAGAAACAAGACCATATTTATCCACAGGAAGATAGGTGATCTTATACCCGGAATTCTCCAATTGCCGACAGGAACGAAGGATAGCAGGATGTTCGATGGAAGAAGTGATCACATGCCTCTTCTTCTCATCTGACTGCTTCAGAACACCTTTAATTGCCCAGTTATCAGATTCTGTTCCACCGGAAGTAAAGAATATTTCTTCGGGCTTGGCCCCTAGCGAACAGGCGACACTGTCACGTGCTTCTTCCAGAAGTTTTCTCGCGCGTAGCCCTTCCTGATGAACAGATGAAGGATTGCCATATTCTTCACACAAAACAAGACGCATGGCCTCGAAAACCTCAGGACGGACTTTCGTCGTCGCTGCATTATCCAGATACACACGCGTCTCGTTATGCATTTTATTCTCCGATCAGGATGGTTTCCGAGCCGATAGTGATCAACTCAGTACTATTATCCTATCACTCGGTACGAAGTGCAACCACAGGATCCTTCTTAGCTGCAGATCTTGACGGAATGATACCTGCGATCAAAGTCAGGAAAACACTGATAGCAACAAGTATGATTGCCGTAATGATCGGTAAAACCGCGGTCAGATTATTCAATCCGGTCAGATAATGCACGATCATATTGATAGGGATCAACAGCAGATACGTAATCAGAACACCGATCAGACCCGAGGTGAATCCTATGATGACCGTTTCAGCATTAAACATTCTGGAGACGTTCTTCTTCGAAGCACCAAGAGAACGCAGGATACCGATCTCTTTTGTTCTCTCCTGTACAGAGATCAAAGTGATAACGCCGATCATGATTGAAGATACGATCAGGGATACAGCTACAAAAGCAATCAATACATAGGTGATCGCGTTAATGATCGTTGTTACGGATGACATCAAAATGCCTACATAGTCCGTATATTTCAGCTGCTGAAGCTCCGGGACAGAATTGTTATACTCTTCGATGCAATCAACAATCGTATCCTTATTCTCAAATGTGGAGGCATAAAGACTGATTCCGGAAGGTTTGTTCAAGTCCAGGCTTCCCAAACGGACAAGATTGAAGTCATATGTATAGGGCGAGAACTCGATCACACTGTCGTAGAATGATGCGCAGTATGCATCATCGAAAGTGTCAAGTGCATGTGTCAGCGCAGAAGACAATTCTGCAGGTGTTTTTGTGCTGAGTTCTTTCTGGATATTCTCCCCGTATTCAGCCAGATACTGTTCACGGATACCGCTGGCAAAGGCCTCTTTCATATCCGCATCCGTCATTTGAGACAGATAACCTTTGATCGTGTCCATATCCATGCCCATTTCGTTGGACATCTTATCGATCAGCATAGCCTCCATCGTGGCTCGATCAAGTTTAGAAAGCGTCTGCTCTACATATTCGTTGATCATCGTTTCAGAAGGAATACTCATGACCTTAACATAGATGTCGGCTTTTCCCTGATCATCGAGATCTTTTACGTAATTTCTAAAGTATGCCGCCTTGTCCGCTTCAGTAACCGCAGCCGTATCTTCTTTAAAACGCAGACCGGAGGTAACATCGATCTTCGGGCTGTCCATTTGTGCTTTGATCGCGTCGGAATTCCTGCTTTCATTGATGATGTATTCCGTGAGCATATGTGTATAGCCGATCGTTCCGTGATGACTTGTGGAAACCGCATCTTCATTCGGACGCACAATACCGACAACTTTCAGTGTGATGGCATTGTTGTATAAATAATTCAGTCCTTGTTCTGTTGTGCGAAGATCACTATATAGACCCGTTGAAGCATCATAGCTCCAGCATGCTGAAGGAAGTACACAGCGGAATTCGAGATTGCAGACATCCTGATAAGACCAATGCTGATCAGAATACTCCATAACCTGCTTATTCAGTGCAGCATTCATCATTTCACGGATCTCCTGCTCCGTCTTTAAACCAAGAGCGTAGAGTGTATAGTCATCTAATTCGTTGTTTTCATCCACAAAAAGAAGGATCTCATTATACTGTTCCGGCCAGCGGCCATAGATCACATCATATTGCTTATGCGTAACGGGATTGGTTGCTTCACCATTCGATCCCGGAAGAAGTTCACTCCAAAGTGTCATCTGATTGCCCATAAGCTGTGCAGTCTGGCTGTTCTGCGTACCGGCACCCATATCCACATTAAACATGGTGGTGGAAAACTGTGAGAATAACGCAGACATCAATTCTGTCGTATCCGAATGAATGATCTTTCCTTCCACGTTTTTGGTAAATATCTGAAGATTGAGATCATAAGAATACTGCACGCCGGAAAGAGCATTGCCCAGTTTACTTTCAGGATTCTTCATTTCCGTTTCGATATAATTCTTGAATGATTCCAGATCATTTTCCTGTGTTTCGACAGATATCAGGGAATTAACGAGATCATAAAGTTTATAGCGCTGATAGATCGCATCCTTCTCATGACTGATCTCTGTTTCTTCATTTCCTACGAAAGTGTTTAAAAGAGTACTCAGATCAACAGTCTGTGCCTCGATCTGAAGCGGATAAGCAGAAATCGTATCCTCCTGGACTTCGTTAATAAAGTTATTCGTTCCCTGAGAAACAGAATAGATCAAAGCAATGCCGATAATACCTATAGAGCCGGCAAAGGATGTCAATATCGTTCTTCCCTTCTTGGTAAAAAGGTTCTTCAGAGAAAGACCAAAAGACGTCGCAAATGACATGGACGGTTTTTTCTCATTCTTGGCCGCTTCCTTCTTCGCCTTTTTATCCATCTTCGCCATATCCGCAGCAAGCGCATCGGCCTGTTTTTTCTCCTCTTCCGTAAACGGAGCAGTATCTCCCGTGATCTTACCGTCAAGCATCCTTACGATTCGAGTCGAATACTTCTCGGCAAGTTCCGGGTTATGGGTTACCATAATAACAAGTTTATCCTTAGAGAGTTCCTTAAGAATGTCCATGACCTGTACGCTTGTTTCCGTATCAAGAGCACCGGTAGGTTCGTCGGCAAGAATGATATCCGGATCATTAACGATTGCACGGGCAATCGCCACACGCTGCATCTGGCCGCCACTCATCTCGGCAGGCTTCTTCTTTAACTGATCTCCCAATCCGACTTTTTTCAGCGCTTCGGTCGCTCTTTGGCGACGCTCCTTCTTCGTCACACCTGACAAAGACAATGCGATCTCCACATTAGCAAGAACATTCTGATGCGGGATCAGGTTGTAGCTCTGGAAAACAAAGCCGATGGAATGGTTTCTGTATGTATCCCAATCACGGTCTTTGTACTCTTTGGTGGATTTTCCGTTGATGATCAGATCACCGGATGTGTACTGGTCCAGACCGCCGATAATATTCAGCATTGTCGTTTTGCCGCATCCGGACTGACCGAGTATAGAAACAAATTCACTATCCCGGAAACCGAGAGTGATTCCTTTCAACGCTTCGACCGAATTGTCCCCGGCGGGATAGATCTTTACGATGTCTTTTAATTCAAGCATGTTCTGTCTCCTGTCCTTCTTCTGTCAAAATATAAGTGTCATTTATGTGTTTTTACTAGTATTTTCTGATAAGGCGATCTGCTCTTGTTCGACCCGATCGACAACGTCTTTAATATCCTTACAAGACTTGATAAACTCGCGGACGCGGTTTTCGCCGAAATGTTCAACGATCGCACTTCCATACAAAAGAATCTCACGCTGTTTCTCTGTAAAGAGTTCTTTCCCGTTTTCGGTTATGGAAACTAACACGCGACGTCCGTCATGCGGATCCGGCTTTCTCGTGATCAAGCCCTTATCCGCCATCTTCTTCAAAAGCACTGCAACACGGGCCGTACTGACATTCATATACTCACTGATTTCTCCTGCACTGACCTCATGATCCGAGCACAAAAGAAAACCAAGCACATTCCCTATACCCATCGATTGGATATCGATCCTTTGCAGGAATGCCAGAGGTTTAATGTTGTTGAATTCTTTCAGTAATGCTAGAACTTCCTGATTCGAAACCATACGTCCTCCAAATTTGCTAACTGGGTTAGATTATATGATTTCATTATAGAAAGTGTCAATGCACAATTACACAGAAATATAAATACGAATCGTGAATTATTTGTTACTTTCATCATCTGAACGGTTTTTCAGATGATCCATCCATTTGCGGATATTCACCTCATAGCCGAGGTTTCCGGGCTCATAATACCTGGTTCCCACCATCTCATCAGGCAAAAACTGCATGTCAACATAATGCTCCGGGAAATCATGCGCATACTTATAGCCGACCGAGTATCCCATATCAAGCATACCCTTTGCAGGGGCATTCCGAAGATGCATCGGCACTTCACCTGTCCTCTTATTCGCGACATCGGCTAAGGCTTTGTCGATCGCCATATATGCACTGTTTGATTTCGGACTCGTGGCAACCGTTACCGCCGCCTCAGCTAAAAGGATCCTGGCTTCAGGCATACCGACAGCCATGACTCCCTGATAAGCAGCCATAGCGACAAGGATCGCATTCGGATTCGCCATACCGACATCCTCGGAAGAACAGATCAGGATACGTCTGGCAAGAAACTCTATGTCTTCCCCTGAATGAAGCGCTCTGGCAAGATAGAAGATCGCTGCATCCGGGTCACTGCCACGCATGGACTTGATCATCGCACTGATATTATCATAATGGCTCTCCCCGTCTGTATCAAAGGCAAGAGAGCGTTTCTGCATGCAGTCCTGCATGATCTCTTCATCTATCGTTATCGTACCATGTTCATCCGGAGGCGTAGTAATATACGCCAGCTCCAAAGAACGAAGCGCAATTCGTGCATCTCCGTTACAAAGATCGGCAATATAAGCAAGTGTATGGTCTGAAATGGAGATAGGTTCATTACCAAGACCACGTTCCTTATCTGAAAGCGCCTGTTTTAAGATAGCAATAATATTTTCATCCGTAAGAGGATGAAGGCTGAGCACGGTAGATCGTGAAATCAAGGCCTTGTTGACTTCAAAAAAAGGATTCTCAGTAGTAGCACCGATCAATATGATCGTACCATCTTCAACATGAGGAAGAAGCGCATCCTGCTGCATCTTATTAAACCGATGGATCTCGTCCACGAAGAGCACAACTCTTCCATTCGGCGTAAATATCGGATTTTTCGCGTCTTCCACGATTCTCTTTATATCAGAAACACCGGCCGTGACCGCATTGATCCGCTCAAATTTGGCCGAAGTGGTATGGGCGATCAACCTGGCCAGCGCCGTCTTACCGGTTCCCGGAGGGCCAAAAAGGATGATTGAGGACAGCCTGTCTGCCTCAATCATCCTTCTTAACATCTTACCCTCACCAAGAATATGTTCCTGGCCGATATATTCCGATAAAGAACGCGGAGCCATGCGAAAAGCCAAAGGTTCTCTCTTCTTATACTCTTCGCTTACGCTCATATTCGTTCTCCCGCTGATAAAAACGGATCAATACTTCATATCCGGATAGAGCGGATACTTTGATGTAAGTCCGGCAACCGCAGTTTTAATGTCTTCCTTCGATTCTTCAAAAGAGAAGATTGCCTTAGCAATACAATCTGCGATAACATCCATATCTTCTTCCTTCATGCCGCGAGCGGAAGCTGCCGCTGTACCGACACGAACACCACTGGTTACAAATGGCTTTTCCGGATCGAAAGGAATCGTATTCTTATTTGCTGTGATATTGACATCGTCAAGACGCAGCTGCAATTCTTTACCGGTAACGCCGGTTCCACGAAGATCGATCAACATCAGATGATTCTCCGTACCGCCGGAAACAAGGTTAACACCTCTCTTCATAAGACCGTCAGCCAAAGCAGCCGCATTCTTCACGATCTGGCCCTGATATGCACGGAACTCATCGCTGAGGGCTTCCTTAAAAGCAACTGCCTTAGCAGCAATGATATGCATCAGAGGACCGCCCTGCTGGCCCGGGAAAACTGCCGAATCAATCTTCTTGGCATACTCTTCCTTACACATGATGATACCGCCACGCGGTCCACGGAGTGTCTTATGAGTTGTTGTAGTAACGAAGTCAGCATACGGTACCGGGTTCGGGTGAAGACCGGCAGCAACAAGACCAGCAATGTGAGCCATATCTACGAAGAGGTATGCACCGACAGCATCTGCGATCTCACGGAACTTCTTAAAGTCGATGATTCTCGGATAAGCGGAAGCACCTGCAACGATAACCTTCGGCTTTACTTCCTTGGCGATCTCGAGGATCTTGTCATAGTTCAGGGTCTGTGTCTCAGGATCTACCTGATAGAACTCAGACTGATATGTGCGGCCGGAAACATTCAGTTTCATACCGTGTGTGAGGTGTCCGCCATGAGAAAGGTCCATACCGAGGATCTTATCGCCCGGCTCGAGGATAGCGAAGTAAACGGCTGTGTTAGCCTGAGCACCGGAGTGCGGCTGAACGTTTACGTGCTCAGCACCGAAAAGTTTCTTTGCTCTTTCGATAGCCAGGGACTCCACGATATCAACATATTCGCATCCGCCGTAGTATCTTTTTCCCGGATAACCCTCTGCATACTTATTCGTAAGCGGGGAACCTGCTGCCTCAAGAACAGCCTCGGTGACGAAGTTCTCAGAAGCAATCAGTTCGATCTTATTACGCTGACGCTCCACTTCCTGTGTTATCGCCTGAAATACCTCAGGATCTTCTGCTTTGATATGCTCAAACATGGGATACCTCCAACATATGTATACAAATTACTATAATATGATAATCAAAATAACGTTTTGAGTAAAGATATTTACACAGAGAAAGTAAACAAAATAATCAGAGAAAAGACAAAAAAATCCGCCTTCTTGCAATGAACCATATTGGTTACTGCAAGAAGGCGGACACTAATTTACGATGTCAAAGACGGAACTCAGAGTGTACCGCGATCGATACCATAAGACTTACAGATATTTGTGAACTCAGGAGATGTTCCGAAGAAAGACAGAACACTCTGACGTGTCTGAGTACCATTCGCGATCGCGCCTGCCCAGTAGTTAACTTCCTCGGCAGAAGGTTCTCTATCCATAAATGTACGATACAGTCTCTTGACATATTCCTGAACATTCAGGTTAAAGTTCTTGAACTCCTGGCTGTTGAAGAATTCACCTGCAGCAGAGCAACCTGTCTGCTCAAGGTTAGTCAGAGCCAGACTCCAGTACTTCAAGCCGTTAGCTTCTGCTTCACGTCCGAGACAGCAGGTATAAAGTCTCTCTGCAAATCTTGTAGCGTTCTTAGAAGCTCTCTCTGCTTTCTTTGTAGGAGCACCGGACTTAACGCCATAATCGGCACAAACATTACACCACTCCTTGGAATCGATGAAGCCAAGGATTACTTCAAGACGGGACATGGTTCCGTTCTTCAGAACGCCTACCCAGTATGCTTTACCGTTCGGCTCAGACTCACGGTCAAAGAATGTGAGATACAATGTCTCAACAAAATCTTCAACAGGGAGATTTCTGTTCTGGAACTCAGGAGTATCTACGAGGAAACCTCTGGCGCAATCCGCACCTGTCTTGTTACCACTTGTTACTTCTTTGACCCAATACTTCTTACCTTCAGCATCAGAAGCACGGTTCAGAGCGATCGTATAAAGACGCTCGATAAAATCACCGATAGAAGGATCCTTCGGAGAAGGTGTCGGATTTCCCGGGCCAGGAGTCGGCTTAGGAGTTACTGTAGGAGCATTACCGTAAGGTTCAGATCCTCTACATCCTGCAAATGCATCTTTTCCAACAGAAGCTGCAGCAGGATAACGTACGAATGCATTACTGCAATCCTTGAATGCACGTGCACCGATCGTCTTAACAGAGCTCGGAACAATTACATCAGTAATGTAGATGTTACCCTTGAAAGCATCATCGCCGATAGCGACAACCAGCTTGTTCTCAAGACGATCCGGAATATTTACTTCTTTGGCTGTGCCATAGAAATTGGTAATCTTTACAGACTCTTCATCAACATCAACAATACGATAAGTTGTCTGAACATCCTGGAATGCGTCACCGGCAATAGTTGTCGAAGACGGGATTCTAACAGTCAGGAGCTGCTTACAATCCTGGAAAGCACCATAACCGATCGACTTAACAGAAGACGGAACATGGCAGGATCTGATGCCGATTCCACGGTAAGCTTCGTCAGCAATAGCAACTACAGGCATCTGATAGATCGTGCTCGGAACTTCAACATCTGCATAATTACCAAGATACTTAAGAATAGTAACCTGATTGTTCTTGCAGACAACACGGTTCAGAACGGCATTGTTCTCAAATGCATAATCACTAACATTCAGCAAACTATCCGGGAATTCAACAGCAACAAGATTGCAGGAACCGAAGCAGGCTCTTCCGAGAATAGTTACAGAATCCGGAATACGTACATACTCAAGAGATGTACATCCAGAGAAACAGTTATCCGGGATCTCATTGACAGTATCCGGGATCAGAACAACCTCAAGAGAGGAGCACTGACGGAAGGAGTTATTGGAGAATGTCTTGAATCCCGACGGGAAATTCAGTTCTGCAAGGCTTTCACATCTTTCGAAAGAAGAAACGCCTACAGAAGTAACCTTATTCAGATTCAATGTCTTCAAAAGAACGCAGTTAGCGAAACAACGGTTCGGAATAAATGTTACTCCGCTCGGGATGCTAACAGACTTGATTTCAGCACAATCCTGGAAAGCGCTCTCGCCGATAAGTTCAAGATCCTGACTCAGTGAAAGAACGCCTGTCTTATGGCAGAGTGAAGAACACTTGTAGAATGCGAACTCACCGATCGTAGTAACCTGGTTGCCCATTGTTACAGATTCAAGAGAAGAGCACTCAGCAAAGCAATATCTCGGGATCAGAAGGATTCCGGACGGGAGCTTAATGGACTTCAAAGAAGCACAGCCCTGGAAAGTATAATCATAAAGTGTTGTGATTCCATCCGGGATCGTAAACGAAGCCAGCGCACCACAATTTCTAAAGGCACCCATACCAATCTTTTCAAGAGAAGCAGGAACAATAATGCTTGTAGCCGCTTTACAGCTGTCAAATGCATAGTCGCCGATAACCGTTATCGTTGACGGGAGTTTTCCGCCGCTGATAACAAGCTTGGAGCAGCCGGTGAACGCATAGTCACCGATCTTATCAAGTGCATTCTTATTGCTCGAAGAGAAGTACAGATTTTTGATGTTCTTACATCCATAGAATGTATTATCACCGATCGTCGGAACATCCGGGATGCAGAATTCAGTGAAAGTTTCACAACCGTAGAATGCTCCAGGACCAATGTTTACAACATTCTTGATGATGTTGTGCTTCTTGGAAGCAATATCACCGAGAAGCTTACAATTTCTGAAGCAGTTCTCACCAATACCGGTAAGGATATTCTCACCGATCGTAATCTTCTGCAGAGAAACGCAGTTCATAAAGCAGCTGTTATCAAATGTATAGAGAGCATCAGAATTAACAATTACAGATGCAAGTTCGGAACAATCCTGGAAAGCACCCTTTCTCAACATAAACAGTTTGTCACATGTAGAAGGAATAGTAATAGACTGGAGCTTGGTGCGGGTAAAGGCATAGTCCCAAACATATTCAAGGCTCAGGCCTTCATTCATGATAACCGTCTCAAGTTTAGAACAGTTCTCGAAAGCAGACTTACCGATTACATTAACAGTATTCGGGATCTTGAAACTTGTAATAGCCGTACAGCCATTGAAAGCGCTTGCGTCAATAATCATCGTCTTAGAACTTGGTTTTACTGATTCAAGCAGGATACAACCTTCAAAAGCACTAACGTCGATCTCTGTTACCGTATCCGGAATATTAAGAGAAGTCAGACGCTTACAGCCCTTACAAAAACCGGCAGGAACAATCTTAAATTTGCTGTTCTGCGGGAACTTGATCGATTCAAGTGAGATACAGTCAGCAAAGCAATTCTGACCGTTTACATTGCCTTCAACACCATTCATGTTGTGGGAATCTGTACCCTCAGTGGCAACACTTGTCTTGCTCAAGTCAACGGTTTTCAAAAGTTCACATCTTGAAAAAGCATTGTTTCCTAAAGATTCGAGAGAACTAGGAAAGGTTACCTTAACAAGACCGGTGCACTTTGCAAAAGCCTCATTTTCAATTACCGTAACACCCTCAGGAATAGAAAGCTCAGTAATCGCGTACTCATAACAAGCCTGAACATAAATACCAACGATCTCAACGGTTTCACCTGTTTCAGCAAGCTGGTACTCAAGCGGAATACCCAGTTTTGCCGATGTGACACGGTTTCCGTAATATCCATTAAAATAATACGTTCCGTTTCTTTCTGCCAGATCAAAATCTTCCATCTCATGGGTGATCGTATTTTCACCATAAGCTAACTTTCCGTTAACTGAATGAGCGGAAACCTTCTCTGACGAAGCAAAAAAGGAAAAACCGACAATTCCAACAAGAACTGCCGACAAAACTAAGGTCGAGGCCCTTAGCAATCTTTTTGCGAACATAATTTAAAAACCTCCTTCACATGCCAATAATATCGCAACCTATAAAAATTTGTTAATATTGTAGCATTATATATATGGGACGTCAAACACATTGTTCGCACAAAAACCCTGATATTTTAGTAATTTGAGTATTCCTATTTTCTCATTTTCATACAGGAAAAGAGAATGATTTGATTTATATCTTCAAATCAGCAAGATCAATTATTGCTTACACGTTCGATCTTATATGTTTCAATACCTTCCACGCCTTTTTTTACAAGTGCAGGAATATCCAGTTTTTCTTCCGCTTCGACAATATGTTTCTTCTGCGGATGCGTCTTAGGATGTTTCGCAACAAAAACCGTACAGCAGTCTTCGTAAGGCAGGATCGATGTCTCAAAAGCACCTATCCGACGGGATATATTGCATGTTTCTTCCTTGTCGAGGCCGATCAGCGGGCGGAATACGGGCATGGTCTTCACCACTTCATTCGTGATCTGGATCGCTTCAATGGTCTGACTGGCGACCTGTCCCAGGGATTCACCGGTGATCAGGCACTTACAGCCCTGTTTATTGGCCAGTTCTTCTGCTATCTCGAACATGATGCGGCGCATTGTGATCGTCAGCATGTCCTGAGGGCTGTTCTTGTAGAGATCAAGCTGAATATCCGTGAAATTACAGACATGTAAAAGGATCGTTCCCGAATACTGGGAAACGATACGTGCCAGATCTTTTACCTTTTCAAGTGCACGCTCACTGGTATACGGATAGGAATGGAAATAGATCGCTTCCAGCTGCATGCCACGGGAAGCCATCATGTAACCGGCCACAGGACTATCGATACCACCGGAAAGAAGCAGCATGCCCTTCCCAGCCGTTCCGACAGGAAGTCCCCGATGTCCCTCAAGCTTTTCACTGTAAACGAAACGGTTCTCGCGGACCTCAACAAAAATCGTAAAATCAGGTTCATGGACATCAACAGTCAATTCCGGATGCGCAATCAGTATCGCTTCACCGACATCGCAGCAGATTTCAGGAGAAGCCAGCGGAAAACGCTTATCACCGCGCTTTGACTCTACTTTGAAAGTCTTATAATCATGCTCTGCCAGGATCTCATTGGTCAGCATCACAGCATGTTCCTTAATGGCTTCCATATCACCGTCAAACTTCCAGACAAGGCTTGCCGAAACAAGGCCAAAGACCTGCGTTACTGCACGAAGCACATTGTTTGCCGTTTCTTTATCCTCAAGAATATCCGGATTTACATCTTTAGGCTCGATCCAGATACGGGACTGGCTTTGTACAATGGAAAAAGCACCATACTCCTTTAATCTCCATCTCAGATTATCGATCAGCTGTCTTTCAAACTTTCCTCGATTCAATCCCTTGAGTGCGATTTCACCCATTCTGGCCAATATGATCGTACGATACGAATTACTCATTCTCTTCTCTCCTTGAACCTTTTTAATGCATACCCGCTAAGCAAATCACTTAGACTTTATATCTCTCGTAAATCTCTTTAATAGCTTCAACTGTCCGATCCAGTTCTTCCTTCGTATTGAATCTGGAAAAACTGAAGCGCACGGCATTCGCGGCAATCTCTCTTCTGATCCCCATTTCAGTCAGTACATAGCTGACTTTTTTTGTTTTTGAGGAACAGGCAGAAACGGTCGAAACAAAGATATCCTTTTCTTCCAGGCAATGCAACATCGTTTCGGACTGAAATGAAGGAAACGAAACATTTAACACATACGGAAGCGCGTCCGAAGGCGAAAGCACTTGTGTGCCAAGCGCAGTCAGTTCGGCCGCAAAACCATCGCGTAAAGCCTGCATCGTGGAAAGGTTTTCTTCGATGTTCTCCGTAGCTTTTTCCAAAGCCAAGGCAAAAGCACTGGCCAGATACGCACTCTGCGTACCCGAACGCATGCCTCTTTGCTGGCCTCCTCCGAGGATCAACGGAGCTACTCGAACACCGGTCTTGATATACAAAAGGCCAAAACCCTTCAAAGCATGGATCTTATGACCGGAAAAAGACGCCATATCAATTCCCATACGGGAAAGCGCAATCGGAAGCTTACCCAAAGACTGCACACAATCCAGATGGATCTTGGTATTCCTGTTCTTCTTGTTACGGATCTCGATGATTTCGGCGAGCGGCAGGATCGCACCGGTCTCATTGTTCACATGAGTAAACGTAAGGAGCGCCGTATTATCGTCGATTGCTTCGGAAAGCGCGTCCAGATCCGGCTTGCCGCTCTCATCCACGGGAATATAACAGATCTCGTACCCTTCCTTAGCAAGCTTTTCCAGCGATTCCAGTGAAGCTTTATGCTCCGTTCTGGTGGAGATGATCTTCTTCCCTGCGCGTGGATTCTGATGCACATAGCCCAGGATCGATGTATTCACCGACTCGGAACCACAGGAAGTAAAGTACAGTTCTTCCTTCTTGCAGGAAAGAAGCTTCGCTATTTTCTCGGAAGACGCGTTTAAGTCCTTTTCGGCAAGAACGCCAAGACGATGAAGGGATCCCGGATTTCCATAGGACTCCTCCCCGCTCAATGTTTCATAAACCAAACGAGCCACTTCAGGAAGTGGCTTCGTGGTTGCACTATTGTCTAAATAAATGCTCATATTCTAATTCCGTTTCGTATGCACCTTATACAGTCAGTTCAGGCTCATCGATATCGAGCTCGGCAGCATAAAGCTTCAGAACAGGCTCAACGTCATTCTTCAAGAAGGAAGTGACCTGCTCCGGGCAACGGCCGATGTAGAGCTTCGGATCAAGAAGCGTATCAAGGGAATCCTTATCAAGACCAAATGCCGGATCATCAGCGATACGGGAAAGGAGATCGTTCGGCTTACCCTCTTCTTTTACAACCTTACCGGCTGCCATAGAGTGTACACGGATCTTCTCGTGCAGATCCTGACGGTCACCGCCGCGCTTTACTGCTTCCATCATGATGTTCTCAGTTGCCATGAAAGGCAGTTCATCCATGATATGCTTGTGGATCATCTTCGGATAGACAACCAGTCCGGATACGACGTTCTGGTAAATGCTCAGGATCGCATCTACTGCCAGGAAAGCTTCCGGTACGCTGATACGCTTATTTGCAGAGTCATCGAGAGTTCTCTCGAACCACTGCTCGGAAGCCGTCATAGCCGGATTCAAAGCATTGGCGATCACGTAACGGGACAAGGAGCAGATACGCTCGGAGCGCATCGGGTTACGCTTGTAAGCCATAGCGGAAGAACCGATCTGTGTCTTCTCGAAAGGCTCCTCGATCTCTTTGAGGTGCTGCAGCAGACGGATGTCGTTACTGAACTTATGCGCAGAAGTCGCAATACCGGAAAGAGTATTCAGTACTTTTGCATCCAGTTTTCTTGTATAGGTCTGACCGCTGACGGAGATGGAAGCTTCAAAACCCATCTTCTCGGCAATCATCTTATCGAGTTTCTCCACTTTATCGTGGTCACCCTGGAAAAGATCCAAGAAGCTTGCCTGTGTACCTGTAGTACCCTTGCAGCCCAAAGGCTTCAGGCAGGAAAGAGTGTAATCAAGTTCATCCAGATCGATCAGAAGATCCTGGAGCCACAGTGTCGCACGCTTACCTACAGTTACAAGCTGTGCCGGCTGGAAATGTGTGAAACCGAGTGTCGGCATCGACTTATACTCATCTGCAAACTTTGCAAGTTTCTCAATTACAACAAGTAATCTCTTACGTGTCAGGATCAAAGCTTCACGCATCAGAAGGATATCCGTGTTGTCACCAACATAGCAGGAAGTCGCACCGAGGTGGATGATTCCCTTCGCTTTCGGGCACTGCTCGCCATATGCGTGTACATGCGCCATAACGTCATGGCGGACAAGTTTCTCTTCTCTAGCTGCAACATCATAATTGATATCGTCCTTGCTGGCCTCAAGCTCCGCGATCTGTTCATCCGTAATGTTCAGGCCGAGCTCTTTTTCACAGGAAGCAAGATAGATCCAAAGCTGTCTCCAGGTCTTAAACTTATGATCCGGCGAGAAGATCGCCTTCATTTCCTTACTGGAATAACGGGAATTCAGTGGACTCTCGTAGATATCTTTCATGACATTACTCCTCCAAAAGTTTTCTTACAGCTGATAGTTTAGCACAAACAGAGAGAACTGTAACGGCTACTTCAATATCTTTGACATTCGGGAAACTTGGAGCAATGCGGATGTTGCTGTCATGAGGATCATTACCGTAGGGGTAGGTCGCACCTGCAGGTGTCAGAGCCACGCCGCACTCTTTTGCCAGGCGTACTGTCTCCTTTGCTGTTCCGTCGAGAACAAAGAGAGATACGAAATATCCGCCGAGAGGATTATTCCAGTGTGCCACACCGGATCCTTCAAACTCATCCTTCAAGATCTTCAGAACCATTTCAAACTTTGGACGGAGGAGTTCAGCCTGCTTGGACATGATCTTCTTGACCGCCTCAAGGTTCGGAACGTATTTAGCGTGCATGAGCTGGATGATCTTGTTCGGTCCGATGGACTGCACGCCAAGATACTTTCTTGCACGAGTGGTGTTCTCTTCATTTGCTGCCATGCAGGCAATACCGGCACCGGCAAAGGTGATCTTACTTGTAGAAGCAAACTCATATACACGGTTCGGATTGCCGGCCTCGCGGGCAAGCTTCAGGATATCCGGCAAAGTACCCTGCTTATTTACATCATCATAAAGGTGATGCACAACATAAGCATTATCCCACATAATACGGAAATCCGGAGCGGCGGTCTTCATGGAAACCAGACGCTTGCAAACCTCTTCAGAATAAATATATCCGTCCGGATTGCTATAAAGCGGCATCGCCCACATACCCAGTATCGACGGGTCTTCAGCAACAAGCTTCTCAACCAAATCCATATCCGGGCCGTCTTCGTTGAGCGGAACAGCGATCAATTCAAAGCCAAGAGTCTGTGTAACCAGGAAATGACGGTCATAACCCGGTACCGGGCAGATCCACTTACGGTTCGGGATCTGAGACCACGGTTTTTCCGACTCGATCTCACCGAAGATCAGGGAACGGGAAAGTGTATCGTACATCAGCTGCAGGCTGGAGTTGTTTCCAACTGTAACAAGGGACGGGTCTACGCCCAGGATCTCACCGAAAAGATTTCTGGATTCTTTCAGACCAAACGGAACACCGTAGTTACGGCAGTCCGAACCATCTTCAGACTTCAGATTCTCTGCATCAAGAAGACCGGGCATTTCATTAGCGATGCTCAACTGATCCGGGCTCGGCTTACCACGCGTCATATCCAAAGCCAGATTACGGGATTTCAGATCATTGTAACGGATCTCCAAAATCTTGAGTGTTTCCTGCAGTTCCGCTTTGCTCAGTTCAAGATAAGTCTTCATTGACATAACCCTCCAGTTGGTTTATTGCTTTCTTCGTCCGAAGCACTCAAAAAGCAACTTTGTTTGTGTTCTCTTGCATTTTGTGTCCCAATTACGGAAATTTAACCTTTCCTATTATGGTATAACTGAAAGATTTTGACAAGCAACTTGCAGAAGTTTTATATGAATTCGATAAAATGTCCAAAAGAAGTGTTTTTCCCAAGCGCTTCGAGGGCAAATTGGCAAGACAAATGACGGAAATGATGATCCAAAACTGCAAAAAGCTATGGTTTACAAATCTTACATGGTGAATAGCCTTCGTCGATCAATTCCTGCCGGTCTCCTTTGAAATACAGTTTATTCGACTCTTTCATCTTTCGGACAGCCTCGCAGTCCGGATAATGGAATTTACGGGAATTCTTATTGCAGATGTAATCGCACTCGTGATCCGTTCCCGGGGTCGGTGCTACGATGACTGGTGCGACGAAAACATCACCATCGGTTTCTTTTTCCGTTTCTACCGAAATCGTCTCCCCGTCACTATACACAAGAATGTCACCGTGCATATCCGTGCGGTACAATTCCACATCTCTTTCTTTCAAATGATCCAGAACAGTCTGTTTAGGAAAACCGTATGCGTTATCCCATCCGCAGGAAATGATGGCCAGCGCCGGAGACACGGCGTTAAGAAAGCCCTCCGAAGTGGAGTACTCACTTCCGTGATGACCGACCTTTAATACCGTTGACTTCAGTGTCTGATCGGAAAACAGGATCGTATTTTCTTCTTCAAATTCCGCATCCCCTGTGAAAAGGAACGATGTCTTACCATATTCCAGACGGATCACGATCGAATTGTTATTTGTTGATTCCGATTCCGTAAGAGGCGCAAGAACGGTAAGTACCGCGCCGCCAAGCGGAAATTCCATACCTGCTTCCGGAATCTCCAGTTCGACTTTTTGTTTGTTAAGGTATTTCTGAAAGCTCGAAAACGGACGGCTGTCATACTCGTCCACCGAGCAAAAAGCACGCTCCACGGTAGCGATGTTCAGTGCCGCGGCAAGGCCTCCGATGTGATCATCATCCGGATGCGTGGCCACGATATACTTCAAATGAGTGATCTCATATTTTTCCAGATAGGAATAGATCAGCTCAGACTTGTCCGATGCGCCGCCATCGATCAGCATGGCTTCCCCATCGCAGATGATTAAGGAAGCATCGCCCTGATCCACATCAATAAAATGCACGACCAGCCCTTTTTCTTCCGGATTTTCCGGCTCAGATGAATCAGACGGATCCGCCGTTTCGGAAGGCATTATTGTTTCTTCCGATGAAGTCGGTTCTTCTGTTGTTTCGGAAGCCGTCGTTTCATCAGTCGTACTCTCCAATGGCGTTGTCTCTTCCGTTGTAGATTCTGTCGCACTCTCCGACGTCGTCGTTTCTTCTGCCGTAGATTCCGTCGTGCTCTCTGTTGTCGTTTCTGCTTTCGTTGTTTTCTCTGAAGCGGTTTCCTCTTTCGTCGTCGCCGTAGAAGTCGTCTCCTCTACCGTGTCCTTCGCCGAAGATGATTCCGAAACAATGCTCGTCACCGTAGCATCAACGGCTCCGCCGGTCTCAGAATTCGAGCATGCGGCAGCCAATCCCATTGAAACAGCAACCAGGACAGCAAGGATTGTTTTCGATTTTCGGATCCATTTCATCATGACACTAAATCCATCTCAAAAGAATGGCGTAAACTGCACATCCAGGATATTTCCCTGTGCATCGTGGAGCACACCGGCCACATAAAACGAAACCACATCCCAGGAAATGTGATTCTCTTTACAATAGTATAACGCAGTCTTCATGATTCTGTTCTGCTTAGAAGATGTTACCGCCTCTTCCGGCGTTCCGTAATTACAGTCTTTATATCGGGATTTTACCTCGATCACCAGGATCTTTCCCTTGTATTCACAAATGATATCGATCTCCCCGACACGATGCACCGAATAATTCCGCGCAAGGATCTTCGCTCCACGTCTTTCAAGATAAGACGAGACGAAATCCTCCGAACCCTTACCGATGGCCTGGTTTCTGGTCATAAAGAACCTCAATGCATTTTTTTCAGAAACGACATTCTGTGTATCGGTGAAATGCCCAACTCATGGATCGCCGCATAATGTGCAGGCGTACCATAACCTTTGTGCTGGGCAAAGCCGTATCCGGGGAATTCTTTATCGTACTCTTCCATGATCCGGTCACGTGTGACCTTGGCAAGGATCGAAGCCGCTGCGATGGAATTCGATTTGGCATCGCCCTTGATGATCGGTTTTACAGGTATACCTGTACCTGTAAGATTCACCGCATCGATCAGAAGCACATCCGGTTTTACGGCAAGACCGGCAACGCAGGCACGCATGGCTTTCTTTGTCGCTTCCAGGATATTGATCTCATCGATTTCTTTCGGCTCCACTCTTATGACGCAAAAGCACTTGGCCTTCTCTTTTATCTCATCGAAGAGAACGTCCCGCTTCTTCGGCGAAAGTTTCTTCGAATCATCCAGGCCGTAGATCGGTTTGTCCGGGTCAAGAATACAGGCCGCAGCCACGACCGGACCCGCAAGCGGACCTCTTCCCGCCTCATCGATACCGCAGCAGACCGGCATACCTTCAGAAGCGGATTCTCTTTCAAATGCAGACATTTCTTCAAACTTCAGTTTGAGTTTTTCTTCTCTGGTCATAGTTACTCCTTGTCAGGCTGATTCGGTGTTTCAAGTGTGATCCTGGCAATACGTGTGTTGCGAAGATCGTCGAGGAACAATTTCGCGAACCGCTCATCGTTGATTCGGCCGCCGGAAAGAATGCACCCCATCTTTCTTGCCGCCTCTTCAAATCTCTCATAATCATCTTCGATATAATCTTCGGAATCTTGCGGAGCCAATTTGTAGCGCGTATAGAGTTCCTGAGGATAGAGCTTCTCAATAAGCTTCATGCCGGAAAATGCCACATCTACCACATCAACCACTTCCACTTTCACGGCGCCGGTCAACGTCAGGACCAACTGATTTCTCGGAGTACCAAGCCGCGGCCAGAGCACTCCGGGCATATCCATCAGTTCCAGCTGACCGTCTGATCTCGCCCACTTAAAGTCTCGGGTCACGCCCGGCATATCCCCTGTAACTGCAATCTTTCTATTACACAAGCCGTTGATCAGTGTAGATTTTCCGGAATTCGGAACACCAACTACCATGGCACGGACAGGACGGCCGATCCGTCCTTTTGCTTCTGCTTTAGAAAGCACATCTTTACATGCCTCCACAGCCATACTTCTTAATTTATCCAGGCCTTTCTTATGCGAGGCATCAATAGCGATCGCAGAGATGCCCTGGGAACGGTAGTAATCGAGCCACTCTTCCGTTATTTTCTCATCCGCCAGGTCGGCTTTATTCAATACGACGATCCTTGGTTTCTTGGCAACCAGTGAATCCAGTTCAGGATTGCGGCTGGAGATCGGGATCCTGGCATCTACCGTTTCAAAAACGATGTCAACGAACTTCAATTTGTCCGAAACCTCGTTCAGTGCTTTTCGCATATGACCGGGAAACCAGTTGATATTACCTTTTGTATCACTCATAATTTTTCCTTCAGATCGTTCCGCGATCTATTCCGTATGATTTACATATATTGGTAAACTCTTCACTCTGTCCGAAAAAGGCCAGCGTAGATTCCTTTGTTTGCGTGCCTTGGGCAATTTCGCCGGACCAGTAATCGATCTCGCTTTGTTCCGGATCTCTGCCCATAAAAGTGGTGTAAAGTCTTCTTACATACTCGCTGTTATTAAGATTAAAGTTCACAAACTCTTCCGAAGTAAAGAAGAGTTTTGCAGCAGAGCATCCTGTCTGTTCAAGATTTGTCAGAGCGAGAGACCAGTATTTCAAACCTGCTTCTTCCGGATCTCTTCCGAGACACTCCGTGTACAAACGAGTCGCAAACCGGATCGCATTACCGGATGCGAATTCCGCTTTCGCGCTTGGCGCACCGGACTTTACTCCATATGTCGCGCAGACATTACACCATTCTGTCGAGTCAATAAACCCGTTAATGACATTCTCTTTACTCATCTTTCCTGTTCTGAGCTGTTCAACCCAGAATGCTTTGCCGTCTGCTTCGGAATCACGGTCAAAGAACGTCAGGTAAAGCGTTTCAACAAAATCCTCATTGTTCAGACCGCGGTTCAAGAACTCTTCCGCTTCGATCAGGAAGAAATGAGCACAATCACCACCGGTCCGATTTCCCGACTCGATCTCATTGACCCAGAAACTCTTTCCTGCTTCTTCTGATTCGCGGTTCAGCGCGATAGTATAAAGACGTTCGACAAAATCAGCGATTGAAGGCTCATGCCCTGGAGTTTCCGGTGTCGGCGTTGGTGTCACCGTTTGATCCGGTGCATTGGTCGGTGTCGGGACCGCAGTCGTAGTAGGTGTCGCCGTTGGCGTAGCTGTATTGGCCGGTGTCGGAACCGCCGTCGGAGTAGAGGTCGCTTTTGGCGTAGGTGTCGCTGTCGGTGTTGGCGACGCCGTCGGAGTAGCTGTTCCTTTTGGCGTAGGTGTCGCTGTCGGCGTATTTGTAGGAGTAGGCGTATTTGTCGGTGTAGGCGTGTTCGTCGGCGTCGGCGTCGGAGTATTCGTAGGCGTAGGAGTATTCGTCGGTGTCGGCTTCTTAGTTGGCGTCGGTGTATTTGTCGGACCGCCTACTCTTGGTCTGACTAAAACATAATTGCTAAAATCCCCGTAATAATCTTCGCTGTCAGCCGTTGCATGTGAACGCACCTTAAATCTGTATGGAAGTCCTTCCGTGAGACCGGTAGCTTTATATTCTCTCTTCAGTGAAGTGCCGATCTTCGTCCATTCAGAATAGGAAATCGAACCATCATTATTGCTCGTTCCTGCCTGGTACCAGATTTCAAAATCTTCAGCAAACACACTTCCATTATTCCAGGAAAGGTTCACGCCGTTTCCTTCAACATTAGAAACACCATCTAAGTACAGACATCGAGTTAATGAAGGCACATATTCCAAAGTATCACTGTATGGTCCGTATCCACCTCCTGCTGATTTGTGAGCCCGGACAGCAAAGCGGTATTTTGTACCGAACTCGACAGGTATATAATACTCCGTTTCCGAAGTGGTTCCCAAAGTTGTCCATTCACCATATGCTCCTGTACTTAACGGAGCTGTGCACTGAACAATTTCATAGTACTCTGCATTGTTTACCGAAGACCATTTCAACAGAAAGCCATCCGCCTTTGAAGCAAGATAACTATACTGAAGATAAACCTTACCCATAAGCGGCTCATGTAATATCGCCTCGCTGAAACCGCCATAGATCTTTACTGTTTTGTCTCCTGTGATCTTAGTGCATGCACGCACTTTGAAAACATACTTATCTCCGAACTGCAAACCGCTCAGCTGCTGACTTGTACTACTGGTTTCAGCGATGCAGGTATAGGAACCGCCATTCTTCTTCCAATAGACTTCATAATAAGTAGCACCCTGAATACTTTCCCAGCTCAGGAAAACACCTTGACCATCATTCTTAGAACTTAAGCTAAAATGTTCAATAGCCGGCAATACTTCTTTACTTAACTGACACGGCACGCATGCATAATCCGTTTCATCTTCAGCATTTACATCTTCCGCAATGATATAAACTCTAAAGTCATCTCCCCACTTGCCCGAAATATCGGAAGGGATTTCGAATTGTACATGATCAGCATCAGCAATCTTTCCGGAAACCTTTGTTTTTCCGTAATAAAGGATCTTCACATCCGCGCTATACAACGGCTGGTCATTCGTGAACAAAACCGAGATCTGATTACACGCATCCGCATGGGAACCTTCTAACATATAAGGAACAGTTACCGTTTTCCCTGATAATGTAATCGCTTTATCAGATGGAACCGTCAATTGGATATCATTATCATAAAGAGTAAGTTTATACACTGGATTGCTTCCCACTTTCGTAGAAAAAAGCACCGAAGAGGGTTTGATATTCATTGCCGGTGAAATACCGATTTTCGTTGTGATCACTCCTTGACGGGGAATACCGGAAGTATCAACATATCCTGCACGATCCGAATAGTTAGCAGATGCAGAACGCAGCCACCAATCATTCTTAATACCGGTTTTAGACCCTAAAACGATCTTTTTTCTGCTATTCACATAAGAATAACTTTCCGGAGCAAAAACACTATAATACCCGTAACTGCTGTTCAGAACATCCTCCGCATCCAAAAGGAATATAGAATCACCGTTAAGACCAACATAGTTTTCATATGCTGTAATGGCTGCTTCGTCGATCCCGGAAAGCGGATGGGAAGCAATCGTACTTTTCATGATCGCAGCCCGTTCGGCACTTGAAAAACACGCATCATTCAACAGGAAACCGCTACCGTTCAACCATTTTCTTGCCGAACTGTCTCCCCAGGAATTGGAGACCGTATCGTTTTTATATACCCGGTTTTCAAGGACATAATCACAATCTAAAAACAAGGATTTTGCACCAAATTTCGTCTCATCGTTGTTTAATACACGATATAACAAACTATGATCTTTATATTTGCCAAAGTATATACGGCTTCCGGTCCAATTAGAATTTTTTGAAGAAGGTGCCTTGGGATCAGTAATTGCCTTCACTCCCACCGTAGTATTTTCAGCGGTCTTTTCAAAAGGACTTGGAGCCGCATACACATTTTTTGAATAGTTATTTCCCAAAAGCATCCAAGGAGCCCCTATTGAAGCAATAAGTGCAACACTCAATAATTTTCGATTAAAAATCCTGATTCCAGAACGCATCTTTTCCTCCTGCTACTCCATACGAGTCATATAAACACTTCAAATATTATACCATTCCTGGTTTCATTGATTCACAACTAAAAGAAGAATTCTTACACTTCCGTCATGTGACGATTCATAAATCAATCTTCAGTCAAAAGAATTATATACTTTAACCATCAACACAAGGAGTGACACAAAATGAAAAAACAAATCCTGTCCGTACTTCTCGCCATTGCGATCCTTTCTTCTGCAGCATGCAGAAACAGCAAGGATCAGACAACAAAAGCTTCATCCATCGTCTCTTCAGAGATTTCCAAAATTGAAACAACATCTGAACAAAAGCCTGCGACAAGCGAAGCCCCGTCGGAAACCACTGCAGCAACCGAGACTTCGGAGACCACCACTTCCGCTTCTGTTCTCACTACCCTTTCCAATCAGACCAATCGCGAAAAGAACCAATTCGATCTGAACATTAAACTTGATGATACGAATAAAACACTAAAAGTCGACCAGAAACTGAAATATGTCAACAACACCGGAAAGGATCTGAAAGAAATCTACTTCAATCTTATTCCTGAAGCATTTAGAGAAAAGAACGGCGGTGTGACCATCGATTCCGTCAGTTGCGGCGGCCAAACTCTTTCTATGAAACAGATCGACGGAACTGTCTATTCCCTTCCTTTAGCATCCGAATTGAAAGCCGGCGCGAGTATTGATATCGATATGAGCTATACCGTTAAGATACCGAATATCGCAGACCGTTTTGGATACTCAGACAACCTGTTCAACCTGGGAAACGTGATTGCGACTCCGGCGCTTTTTGAGAACGGCGCCTGGCTCGTTCAGCCATACATTGATATCGGAGACGCGTTCTATACTGAAATCGCCGATTATACGGCCACCTTTGATGTACCGGAAGGATTCACGGTAGCCTCTACAGGAACAATGAAAGTCGGTAAATATGTTGCAGAAAACGTAAGGGATTTTGCCTTTTCGATCGGAAAGGATATGAAAGAAATCCACGATACGGAAGATGGCGTAAACATTCAGGTTTTCTATAACGGAAAGGAAGATTCCTGTGCAGAGTATTCTCTCGAAGTCGCAAAGAAAGCAGTGAAATTCTATAATTCTGTACTTGGCGGATACCCTTATGAAACACTCAATATCGTGCTCTGCCAGTATATCAATGCCAAAGGCGCCATCGCTATGGAATATCCCCAACTGGTAATGATTGGCACGCTTCCGGATACAGAAGTTAGTTTTGAAATGGATCTCGGCAAAATTACTTTAGACGAAGCACGAAAAAAGATTGACGAAAATGATCCCGAACCGCAACCGGGTGATAAACCGATTCCATTGACAGATGAAGAGCTGTTAAGCATGCTTAAAAGTTCAACAGAGACACATGCAGCAAATATCGTTCATGAAATCGCTCATCAATGGTTCTACGGAATCGTTGGCAACGACGAGATCCGTCATCCATGGATCGACGAAGGCATGACAGATTTTATGGAAGCCTACTGTCTTACAGAATGCAATCTCATTGAAGATGCTTACCAGATGAGAGCCTTTCAAAGGGAAGATGAAGATATCATGAACAGTAAAGATTCAAGCGCGGATAAAGAAAACTTCTGTGATTTGAATAAGTCGATTTACGATTACAAAAAAGACGAAATGGAATACTGGTCGATCTATGACAAGGGCGCCGCACTGATGTATCATTTCTACCAGTCATTAGGCAAAGATGCTTTTAATCAGGCACTAAAAGAATATGTCGAAACCTTTGCTTACACAGAAGTCACACCGCAGGAATTCCAGGAATTCTGGAAAACAAAAGGAGATTTCGAAGAAACACTCAAAATCTACCTTGCCTCATCCAACAAATAAACAACCTAATCAAGGAGTTACACAAAATGAAAAAACAAATCCTGTCCGTACTTCTCGCCATCGCGATCCTTTCTTCTGTTGCATGCAGCAACAGCAAGAAAGAGACATCCCAATCTTCCTCCATCGTATCCTCTGAGCTCTCCAAGATCGAAACGACATCTGCACAGAAGCCAGAGACAAGCGAAGCCCCGGCTGAAACCACTGCGGCAGCCGAGACTTCCGAAAACGCTTCTTCGGGTCCTGTTCTCACGACGCTGTCCAATCAGACCAACCGAGAAAAGAATCAGTATGATCTGCACGTTTCACTCGATGACACAAATAAAACACTAAAAGTTGATCAGAAACTGAAATATGTCAACAACACCGGTGCCGATCTGGATGAGGTTTACTTTAACGTTATCCCCGCCGCTTTTTCCAAGAACGGCGGAAATGTTTCCTTCGACTCGGTTCAGGCAAATGGAAAAGCACTGTCTATGGACAATGTTCAGGAAACCGTGTATAAGATAAAACTCGACACACCGCTAAAAAAAGGCGAATCTCTGGATCTGGATATGCAGTATACACTGACCATTCCCGGCATCGCGAACCGCTACAGCTATGTCAAAGAGTGCTATAATCTCGGAAACTTCATCGCGACTCCGGCACTTTACGAAAACGGAAACTGGCTCGTTCAGCCCTATATTGATATCGGAGACGCCTTCTATACTGAAATTTCTGATTACAGGGTCAAGATAGATGTTCCGGAAGGATATACCGTATGTGCCAGCGGAACATTGAAAGACGGAGTATATGAAGCAAGCGACATGCGTGACTTTGCCTTCAGTGCCGCAAAAGATCTAAAAGAACTTACCGAAAAGCATGAAGATTGCACGATCCATGTTTATTACAGTGAAGCATGCCAATACCAGGCCGAGACGGTCATGAAATCTGCCAAGGAATCATTGGAACTGTTTAACAAGACACTTGGAAAGTATCCTTATGAATCGTTGAGTCTTATGCTTTGCAGCGTAGCCGATGACATCGGAGGAATGGAATATCCCGGAATGATCCTTTTGCAGACGCATAATCACCAGGACATTCTATACAAATATGTTAACGGACTCATTTCTGACAATGAGATCATTAATGAAATCGAAAAGGGCGAACTCGAATTGGGCCTTCCGGGAGGACTGGATGGCGAGCCACTAAAGGGCGATGAATTAAAAAATGAGATACTCACAACAACAAGCGGACTGAACATCACTACCGCACATGAGATCGCGCATCAGTGGTTCTACGGAATCGTCGGAAATGATGAGATCCGTCACGCCTGGCTCGATGAAGGATTCGCCCGCTTCTTCGACCACTATTATGCGGAAAAGTGCATGCCGGAACTTGATTCTGAAAGATTTGGAATCGGACAACTGATTGGCGTAAACCAGTATTATACCGATCAATTCAACGGTAAAACCAGCGGAGATATGTACGCGGATCTGAATAAGTCCATATATGATTACCGCACACAGCCTTTGGATTACTGGGATATTTACGAGAAAGGTGGCGCTTTACTTGCCAAATTCTACTATGATCTCGGAGAAGATGCTTTCGTCAAAGCCATGAAGGAATACGTACAGACCTTTGCCTTCTCTGAAGTTGATCCGGATGAATTCAAGGATTTCTGGTCGAAGAAAGGAAACTTCGAAGAAGTGTTCAAGATCTACTTTCAAAAATCTGCAAATTAACAACCTCCACTCCCAATTTCATACATCACTTAGGAAGCTGCCACTGCCGGATCTCCGGCGTGGCAGTTTCCTTCTGAAAACAAAAAAGAGACTGCCGTAACGACAGTCTCTTTCATTTGTATCGATAAGTGATTCGAATTACTTCTTAGAAGAAAGCTTCTCAGTAATTCTTGCTGCCTTACCAACGCGTCCACGCAGATAATACAGCTTCGCTCTTCTTACACGGCCCTTACGGACGATCTCAATCTTATCAATGTTAGGAGAATGAACGGGTAAAACACGCTCAACGCCTACGCCATAGGAGAGACGGCGAATTGTCATGGTCTCAGAAAGACCGCCGCCCTTACGTGCAATCACATAGCCTTCAAATACCTGGATACGTTCTCTGGAACCTTCCTTGATCTTCAGATGAGCCTTAACCAGATCACCAACTTCGACCTCGGAATAGCTATTACGCAGGTTATCCTGCTCGACTGCTTTAACTAAATCCATATTCTTTTCCTCCTCTTCCGATAGATGTTCATGCCGGATCTTGCAGCGGACCATCCCTTTTAGCCGTTATATTTTACCATAACGATTTTTCATATGCAAGTGTTTTCTTTCGAAAAGCGCTGATTTTTCTGCTTCACTGCGCTTTTTACTCGTCATTTCCCGACGAAACGCCGGTTTTCTTAACAAAATACGCATATCCGACCTCATAAGGATGGTCGAAAAGCGAACAATCGCGATGTTTAAGAAGTGTAAAGATGACCATCATATCCCCGATTCCACCGACAACACCAATTACACCGATCGTGATTAAGAAAAGGATCTTAAAGACAAGTCCTAAAATGATCGGGACTACACCAAGGATCACTGTCGGCGCGATACATCCCAGAAAATAGCGGGAGACCGTAAGCGCTTCCCGGCAATGGCAGTATGGTGTGACATTCTTCGGATTAAAGCCGAAGTCAATACTTCCCCACTTCTTCTCACAAGGAAAATGCCAGAAGAAACCGTGGATAAACTCATGCACGAAGATCGTGACAAAATATACGCCAAAGAAAAACAAAAGACCCGGAAAACCTTCAAAGTAAAACACTTTTATAAAAGCAGTATTGAAATACTCTTTTCCGTAAATCAAATAGAATGCGCCGAAAGAAACGACGGCGAGAACGAAAAACAGGACAATACCATACAAATTGGCTTTCAGCACACTGATCTTCTCCAGTTTTGCTTCAAACCCTTTCTTATCCATCTCTTCAACCAGTTCCGTGTATTCCTTTTTCTTTCGTTCGCGGACCTGATCGTTTTCCACTTCGATTCGCATTACTTTTTCTCCTGCCCAGGTACTTGTTTCTCTTTATCGATTTCCAGGATCTTCTCCCAATCTTCCGGAGACATATCAAGTTTTAAGAGCATATCCGGACGGCGTTTCCATGTATCGTAAAGGCCATGCAGCCTCTTCCACTCTTTGATCTTCGCGTGATTTCCGGAAAGCATCACTTCCGGGACTTTCTTATCATGCCAGATATTCGGCTTGGTAAATTGCGGAGCTTCCAGATATCCCTGCATATGCGATTCTTCTTCATACGCTTCCGAATTAGGGAGCACGCCGTCGATCATGCGGGAAACACAGTCGATCACCACACAGGCAGCGACTTCCCCGCCGGTCAGGACATAATCGCCGATTGAGAGATCCTCATCCACGATCTCATCAAGAACTCTCTGGTCGATCCCTTCATAATGACCACACAGAATGACAAGGTGTTCATAAGAAGCAAGTTCCCTCGCTTTATCCTGAGTAAGGACAGAACCCTTCGGGCTCATAAAAACACAGTGTGGTTTCTTTTCGGATGAAGGATCATAAAGCGAAGAAAAAGCCTGATATACAGGCTCACATTGCATAAGCATCCCGGTTCCGCCCCCGAAAAGAGTGTCATCGACCTTGCCGTAACGGTTACCGGAAAAATCACGGATATTAACAGCATCAAGCTCAATCACACCTTTTTCCAAGGCACGTCCGATAATGCTCTCGTTAAGAAAATTGCGGATCTGATCCGGAAACAGCGTTAATACCGAAAACTTCATGTTCCGCCTCACTCATAGATCTCGTAAAGGCCGTCAGGAAGCGTGACCAGCATCTGCCCTTTTTCAAGATCGACAGATGACACGATCGCATTGAGATACGGGATAAGAAGTTCATTCTTTCCTTTTCTCTTAACAATAATGATGTCGCTTGCTCCCGAGTTCATGATATCCTTGATCGTACCCAGCTCTCCGCGAACGGAATCAATTACGGACAGACCGATAAGATCGGCTATAAAATACCGGTCTTTCGGAAGTTTTACTGCATTATCCCGTGAGACTGCAAGAAAACATCCGTTATACTTTCCGACCTCATCTCTGTCATCGATCCCGTCAAACTTCAGAAGTGTACGCGTATCATCGAAACGCACAATCTTAACCGTACGCGTCTCTTTTACTTTTTCCTTCTCATCCAGGATCATGCATTCTTTTAAGGACGAAAAACGGCGCACATCGTCCGTAAGGGGGGTGATCCTCACCTCTCCACGAACGCCGTGCGCGCCGCCGATCTTACCTATAATCAGATAGTCCTTCATTCTACGATATCGACGATAACTCTCTTTCCTTCACGAAGATATTTAGCCTTCATGATGGAACGGATCGCCTGGGCACGACGGCCGCCTTTGCCGATCACTTTACCCATATCTTCCGGATTTACCTTCAGTTCGAGAACGATCGTATTGCCTCTTTCGGATCTCTTGATAGAAACATCCTCAGGATGATTGACCAAAGACTTGGCCATAGTAGTTAATAATTCCATTTTCACAAATACAGCATGTAAATAGAAGTAGGTGTGCTGCTTGCCTCCTTATAAATTTGGAAGTAATGGGATTACTTCTCGATAGCACCAGACTTCTTCAGAAGAGCACGAACGGTATCAGTCGGCTGAGCGCCGTTAGCGATCCACTTCTTTGCAGCTTCATTATCGATCTTGATCTCAGCCGGCTCAACGAGCGGATTGTATGTACCGATCTCCTCGATGAAACGTCCGTCACGCGGATAACGGCCATCTGCAACAACTACACGATAGAAAGGAGCCTTCTTTGCACCCATTCTTCTCAAACGAATTTTTACTGCCATTTTTCTTTCCTCCTAGCAATAATACATTTATGTTTTTATATATTCTCGCGTCCAGTTTCCTGTTAAGAAGCACTTCCTCGGAAAAGTGCGCGTGAACATCTTACTTAAACGGGAAGTTCTTCCCTCCGAAGCCGCCCAGCCCCCCCAGGCCGCCCATCTTTCCCATTCCCGGAAACTTACCGAATCCCTTCTTGCCACCCTTAGTCATCTTACTGAACTTCTTCATCATCTCAGAAGTCTGTTCATACTGCTGGACAAGCTTATTGACCTGCTGCACCGTCGTACCGGAACCGGCCGCGATACGCTTTCTTCTGCTGGCATTCAGAATATTCGGAACACGTCTTTCCTTCTTCGTCATCGAACGGATGATCGCCATATTGGTGTCGATCACTTTATCATCGATATCCTCTTCCTTGATCTTTCCGGCCGCACCCGGGATCATACCGAGCACATCTTTCATGGATCCCATTTTCTTCAGCTGCTCAAACTGTGCAAGAAGATCATCCATGTTGAAAGTATTGCTGAGCATACGCTCAACTGACTTGGCCGCCTCTTCCTCATCGATGGTCTGCTGCGCCTTCTCGATGAGAGAAAGAACGTCACCCATTCCCAGGATACGATCTGCCATACGGTTCGGGAAGAACTCTTCTATATTCTCGATCTTCTCACCGACACAGATATATTTGATCGGCTTACCGGTCATCTTACGGATCGAGAGAGCCGCACCGCCTCTGGCGTCACCATCGAGTTTCGTCATGATGAATCCATCCAGACCGATCCGTTCCTCGAAGCTCTGCGCAACCGCCACAGCTTCCTGACCGATCATGGCATCAACGACCAGAAGTTTTTCATGGGGCTTCACAAACTCACCGATATTGATGAGCTCGTCCATCATTTCATCATCAACTGTCATACGGCCGGCAGTATCGACCAGCAGCGTATCACAAAGAAGATATTTCGCACGATCGATACCCGCTTTGGCGATCACGATCGGATCTTTCTCTTCCGGCATAATAAATGAAGGCACGTCAATCTTCTGTGCAAGTACTTCCAGCTGTTTCGCCGCTGCTGGACGATGTACGTCAAGAGAAAGGAGCAACGGCCGCTTGCCGTTCTTCTTCAGAATATTCGCAAGTTTCGCTGCAGTTGTTGTCTTACCTGCACCCTGAAGACCATAGAGCATGATCACCGTAAAGCCGGAAGGAGATACCGCAAGTTTGCTGGAAGTCTGACCGAGAAGCTCAACCAGAGACTCATGAACGATCTTAACGATCTGCTGTCCCGGTGTCAGGCTCTTCATAACATCCGCGCCCTTACACTTCTCACTCATATCCGCGACAAACTCTTTAACTACGGAATAATTAACATCCGCCTCAAGGAGCGCCATTCGGATCTCCTTCATCATGGCCTTGATGTCCGCATCGGTGACACGTGCACTTCCACGCATCTTTGCGGTGATATTCTGCAGTTTTTGAGACAAACTTTCAAACATGTTTCTTATAATTCCTCAACCAGTGTAGCGAGCAATTCCTTTGCCCGCGCCTCGTTATGTTCCTCCAGTGCGGCAAAAGCACTGTTTATCGTCTTTTTCTGTAATGTGAAGCGCTCGACAAGCTTAAGTTTCTCTTCATACTCGGCAAGAGAAGTCACGCCACGATGGATCGCATCATGAACAGCCTGTCTAGAAATGCCACGTTCTTCCGAAATCTCGGCAAGTGACATATCCTCCTGGAAACGGAGTTCGAGGATCTCCCGTGTGCGGTCCGTAAGCAACTGCCCGTAAAAATCAAGCAACATGCAAACTTTCACGCTGTCCATAAGGGATCCCTCCTTCACACGCTAATGAAGGATACCAGACTATCGTGATGGTGTCAAGCATTTTTACTTGTCAGCATTAAATCTCTTGCGGAATCAGCGATTTCACAAATACTTCCGGATCAAAATCCACCAGATCTTCGACACTTTCACCTAAACCGGCAAGGAAGATCGGTGCTTTTGTAGAGTAAGCGACCGCAATGGCCACACCGCCCTTGGCACTTCCGTCAAGTTTAGTAATACCTATACCCGAGATCTTCACGGCTTTGGAGAACACCTCGGCCTGGATCACGGCATTCTGGCCGGTTGTTGCGTCGATGATCAGAAGAGCCTGTGTATTTGCCGAAGGGGCTTCACGAGTGATCACGCGGCAGATCTTGCTGAGCTCGTCCATAAGATTCTGCTTATTGTGAAGTCTTCCTGCCGTATCGATGATCAGAACATCCGCACGCTTGGCAATGGCGGAATGTACTGCATCGTAGCAGACAGACGCCGGATCGGATCCTTCCTCATGCGAAATAACATGCGTATCCGTCATGTCACCCCAGGCCACAAGCTGTTCGATCGCTGCCGCACGGAATGTATCTGCCGCAGCAAGCATGACTTTCTTACCCATATTTTTATAGCGGAGGCAGAGCTTTCCGGCTGTGGTAGTCTTACCTGTACCATTCACGCCGACCATAAGAATAATATTCAGATTATTCTCCTCGATCTCCAGAGTTTTCTTCTCCCCGAGGATATCCAGCATTTTATCGGAAACAACTTGAAGAACATGCTGTTTACTGTCATCTCCGGTCTTCTTGATCGATTCCCGCACTTCATCCATGATCGCCAGGCTTGCACCCACACCGCAATCGGCAGAAACCATCAGCGCTTCCAGATCGTCCAGCATATCCTCATCGAAATGCCCCATGGACGCCGAGATCTTAGTGATCCCTTCCGCCACGAAATTCCTTGTTTTTGCCAATCCTCTTTTAAATATGTCAAAAAGACCCACGCTTGTTACCTCCTCTTAGCTTTCACTTAATCTCATGGACAGGATCTTCGAAATACCTCTTTCCTGCATGGTCACACCATACATCCTGTCGCACGCTTCCATCGTTCCTTTTCTGTGCGTAACCAGAATAAACTGGGACTTCACACAATATCTTCTTACAAAATCCGTAAATCGGTTAACATTTGCATCATCCAGAGCCGCCTCGACCTCATCAAGGACACAGAACGGAGACGGACGAAGCTGCAAGATCGCAAACAGCAGAGCGATTGCCGTCAGACAGCGCTCACCACCGGAAAGCAGGGACAGACTCTGCAGTTTCTTTCCCGGAGGCTGTGCCTTGATATCAATACCGCAATTCAGAACATCTTCTTCGTTCTCAAGAAGGATCTCCGCAGTACCGCCGTTAAACAGATCCGAGAATACGACCTTGAAGTTCTCGTTGATCTGTTCAAAATGCGACAGGAATTGCTGTTTCATCTCATTGATCAGGTCTTCAATGACTTTTCCGAGATCCGCCTTCGCCTTCTCGATGTCATCTCTCTGCGCGCACATAAATTCATATCGCTCGCCGACCTTCTTATATTCTTCGATCGCTTCAATATTCACCGGGCCGATAGCCTTGATCTTTCCCTTCAGGTCATTACATTTCTTCTGAAGCGAATTGAGGTTTTCCACTTCGATCCGGAACGAAGAAGCATTATCATAGGTCAGCTCATGATTCTCCCAGAGACGGTTCTTGCACTCATCGACCTCGATCTCATACCTTTCCAGCTTGCTGTCCAGTTTAGCCTGTTCGGTCTGAAGCTGAGACAGTTTCTGAGTCGCTTCAGTAACATTCTCGATAAAGCCCGCCAGTTTACCGTCCAGTTCCGTCTTCTCCTGAACGATTTTCTTGATCTCGTTGTCAAATTTCTCTTCTTCTTCCTTGAGACCTTCCTTGAAGCTTACCTGCTCCTCAAACTGTTTCTTGATCTCTTCTGCATCCTTTTTCGCCTGTTCGCACTCCTGTTTTGCGCGCTCCATGTCATCTTTATTCTTCTGTTTCTCGTTTTCAAACATACGGAGCATCTCGGACAGTGCATTGATAGAACCGTTTGCGGTTTCGATACGCACACGCAGATCACTCGTAGCAGAACGCATCTTCTCCAATTCCTGCTGCTCCGTTTCAAACATGGCTTCGGAAGACATGACCTTCTCTTTCAGATCGGAGATCTCATCTTCCCGTTCAGTAATAACCTGCTTCGCCTCTTCAAGATCAGACGACGACGTCAGTTTGGCCGCCGAGATGGTCTCCAGTTCTTTTTCCACAGAAGAAATACGTTCGACGGTCCTCTTATAGTCTTCTTCTGCCGCCTCAAAAGCACTCTCTACACGAATGCGGTCATGTGTTGCACTCTGGAGCTGTTCTTCAAGGTGCATCTGTTCTCTGGCCAGTTCCTTGATCTGCAGATCAAAATCCTGCCTCTGTGCTTCCATCTTAGCGATCTCTCGTTCCAGAGAAGCATAGTTTTTCCGGAATTCCTCCAGTTCACGGGCACGGCTCAGAAGATTCACGCCCTTCCGATTGATGCTGCCGCCCGTAAGCGAACCGCCCGGATTGACCACATCACCGGAAAGCGAAACGACTCTATATGCATATTTTGCACGCTTGGCCATGGCAATACCATTATCTAAAGTATCCACGATCACGATACGGCCCAGAAGATTCTCAATGATGTCTCGAAGTTCCGGCTTGGTATCTACCAGTTCGGAAGCAAGACCGATATAACCGCGTGATCCTTTTGCCTCATCAAGGAATTTGTCTTCCAGAAGTCTCGGCCGGATGGAATCGATGGGAAGGAACGTCACACGTCCCAGTTTCTTCTCTTTCAAATGGTCGATCAGCAAAGACGCATCACGGTCATTTTGTGTGACCACGTTATGTACGGATTGTCCCAGAGCGATCTCTATCGCGGTCTCAAATTCTTTATCGACCTTGATCAGTTCACCCAGGATACCAATCACCAGTTTATTCAGGCTCGGGATCTGATCCGTGCTGGACAGAAGTCTTCTGACGGACTCCTGATATCCTTCACGGCTCTTCTCCAGACTCTCGATCGTCTTAATACTGAAGGCACAATTGGAAAGCAGTCTCTGTTTTGTCTCGATATCGGCCGCGAATTTATCGGCTTCTTTTCTCTTTTCCGCCACTTCGATCTGTTTTTCGGATACCGAAGAAGCCAGCGTTGCCGCTTCCGTAAGCCACTTTTTCACTTCTTCATCGGCTTCATTACGCTTCTTCAAAGCCAGATCTCTTTCCGAGATCATGAGCATGCGGTCTTCTGATAAAGACTTGATACGTGCTTCTTTTACCATCATGTCGCCGGAAAGGCTGGAAACCGTCTCTCTGGCCTCGAACAGTTCCTCGGTCAGAGCATCGATCTTCTTACGGAGTTCCGTCTGAGCCGCCTGATTTCCGGACATTTTATCAAGAAGTGCCCTATAAGACGAATCAACGGCAGATAATTCATTTGTAAGATTGCTCTTCTCCTGTTCGAGTTTAGCCATCTTATTCTGATTATCACTGATTTCTTTATCGATACGCTCGATCTCACCGATATGCTCTTCATCCGAGCCTTCCACAGCTTTGATACGCGCCTGCAAATGATCATAACGCTCCTTAAAGATGACCATCTGATTATTGATCTCATGGATCTTCTCGGTAAGATCAGACCTTTCCTGTCTCTTGTTTTCCAGTTCTTCTTCCAGGAAAGCCGATCTCTCTGTAAGGGAACGGTTCTCGGAACGGATCTTCATGACAAGATCCTGCTGATCCTCAACAGCCTTACTCAGTCTATTCCGCTCATCACTACTGGCATCCAGGAAAACCTTGTTTCTATCTATCAAATGAAGAAGGATGGCAATATCGTCTTTCTTCCACTCGTCGTACAGCTCGTGATACTGCTTTGCTTTCTCCGCCTGCTCCTTCAAAGGTCCGATCTGACCGGACAATTCCTGAAGGATATCGTTGATACGGACGAGATTCTGCTCTGCAGAAGTAAGTTTACGTTCTGCTTCTTCTTTTCTGCTCTTAAACTTCACGATACCGGAAGCTTCCTCAAGCACCTTACGGCGGTCTTCTGACTTGGTGGAAAGAATATCATCCACACGGCCCTGACCGATGATCGAATAACCGTCTTTACCAAGTCCGGTATCCATAAACAGTTGCAGAATATCTTTCAATCGGCAGTTCAGATGATTGATCTGATACTCACTCTCACCTGAACGATACAGTCTTCTGGTAACCTGCACCTCATAATACTCAATAGGTAAAAGACCGTCAGAATTGTCCAGAGTCATGGAAACCTCGGCAAAATTCATAGCGCGGCGGGACTGCGTACCGTTAAAGATCACGTCCTCCATCTTTCCGCCACGAAGCGTCTTAACGCTTTGCTCGCCAAGAACCCAGCGGATCGCATCGGTAACATTACTCTTACCGCTTCCGTTAGGTCCTACGATGGCCGTCATTCCCTTATCAAACTCAATAAGAGTCGCTTCCGGGAAGGACTTAAAGCCTTGGATTTCCAGCTTCTTAAGATGCATTTATGCTCCTTGATCGTGTAGTATCAGGTTTAGATTATATCATAAGAAAGAAAATACGGGGCAGATCATTGGGGTTTCCAGATCTCCAAAGCCTGTTTGGAAGCATCCTGTTCCGCCTGTTTCTTGCTTCTGCCCTTAGCCCGTACGATCTCCTGACCATCGATCATCACGGCCACTTCAAATATATGGTCATGTACCGGGCCTTCCTCATTGACCACCTCGAAAAGCACCTGATGACTGTCATGCCTGGTTTGTGCCTTTTCGAGAAGCCGGCTCTTATAGTCAAAGATCAGATCGCCTTTCACTGCCAGATCCACATAAGAGGAAAGTAAAAACAGAATAACCCTTTTCGCATTCTCAAAGCCGCCATCCAGATAGATCGCGGCAAACAGAGATTCCATCGTATCTGCCAATGTTGATGGCTTTTCACGCCCGCCGGTGCTGTCTTCGCCTTTTCCCAGCAAAAGAAGCTGGCCAACCTGAAGATTATTTGCCACTTCCGCCAGTGTCTTTTCACAGACTACCAGTGCACGTGTCTTGGAAAGCTTTCCTTCATCCCATTGAGGTTTCCTGTTATAGATCTCCTCACCGATAATGAAATCAAGGATGGCATCCCCGAGAAATTCAAGCCTTTGATTCGATACGATACCCATTTTCCTGTGCTCATACGAAAAGGTCGAATGAGTCAGTGCAAGCAGAAAATACTGTTTATCGGAAAATGAGTATTGCAGTTTTTCTTCAAGATCCGCATGTTGCGGCGAATAAACCCTTTCCATACTCCACATCCTGTATAAGATTTGCCTTTAGTATACAGACAAAAAAGAAATGCTTCAAATGATTTCTCATTTGAAGCATCCGAATTGTTATCGTTATTCTTGGGATTACATCTTACCCTTGATGAATTCTACAGCATCACCGACAGTCTTGATGCGCTCTGCTTCTTCGTCAGGAATAGAGATATTGAACTCCTGCTCCATAGCCATTACCAGCTCGACCATGTCGAGAGAGTCTGCATTAAGATCATCAACAAACAAAGAATCCATTTGAACACTATCTTCAGAAACATTCAATTGATCAACAAGAATTGCTTTAACACTTTCAAAAACCGAATCAGATGACATATATTTATAACCTCCTGTGTACGTTGCAATTAGCAATCATCATATATGTTTTTAATTGAATATCATTAAAATGTCAATACGCTAAAACACATTTTTCAACAAAATATTTTGAAAATCAAACAATTTGTCAAAGAATCAGTCGTTTTCTTTGAAATACTTGAGGTTTTTGAGCAGATAATCTAGTCCGGAAATAAGTGTCATCATAATACTGATCAAGAATAGAACATTGCCGAACAGCTGCACTTTTTCCACAATTCCTTCGTAAGAAGCATCAGCAAACAAATGATGAAGGATCCGGATAAGAAGGGTTTCAAACATAAGATAAGTAATTGCGATCATCTGGGTAACCGTCTTGACCTTGCCAATCATCTTCGCTGCCATAACAACGCCCTTAGCACTGGCCAGAAGCCGGATTCCGGTCACGGCAAACTCACGGAGCACGACGATACATACCCAGACCGAGGAAATACGATCCAGATCAACAAGTGCGATCAGAACAGAGATGACCAGCATCTTGTCCGCAAGAGAATCAAGAAACTTACCGAGATTGGTGATCAGGTTATATTTTCTGGCAATCTTACCATCCGCCAGATCCGTAAGCGATGCAATAACAAAGAGACATGCCGCCACGATCATGCCGTTCTCAACGATAAATTCATTCCAGGCGGCAGGCGCGAATGAACCGATATGGATTGGAAGCATAAACAGAAGGATCAGCGGAACCAACAATATCCTTGTAAGAGATAATCTATTCGGCAAATTCATCTTCTGTTACTCCTGTCATATCATATGGCGTACACTCCAGGATCTTCACCATCACAACGTCACCGATCTCAAGAGGACGGTCCGTCGAGACAACATAGATCACAGGATCCACTTCAGGCGCTTCCTGATAACTACGCCCCAAGTAGAATATACCATCATCAGAGATAGAATCAATAGTTACTTTGTAGAATTTACCGATCCGACTCTCGTTATACCGTAAGGAAATCTCCTGCTGAAGCTCCATGACCTTGTCATATCGGCGTGAAGAGACATCCTTTCTGACACGGGGATGCATGTTATAACCCAGAGTATTCTCTTCCGGTGAATAGATAAAACATCCAAGGCACTGGAATTTCCAGATCTTCAGGTTTTTAAGAAGATTCTCGAAATGCTTCTGTTTCTCGCCCGGAAAGCCTACCATGACAGTAGAACGGATCACAATATCAGGAATGGCCTTTCTCAGTTTTCCGAGCGTATCAGTAATAGAACGTACGGTATCTCTTCTTCTCATCTTCTTCAGGATCTCATCATCTCCATGCTGGACAGGGATATCAAGATAATGAAGGACCTTCGGATTCGTAGCGATCTCATGGATCAGCTCATCCGTAATACCATTTATATAGGCATACATGATACGTATAGACTGAATTCCGTCGATCTCTCCCAATTTGGAAAGCAACTCTGCCAGACATTTCTTTCCGTAGAGATCCTTACCATAGTTGGTCGTATCCTGAGCAGCAAGAATGATCTCCTTATATCCAAGAGACGCAAGGTACTCCGCCTCTTCAAGAATATCCTCCATCGGCCGGGAAATATATTTCCCTCGAATACCCGGAATCGCACAGAATGCACAGCCGTTGGAACATCCTTCGGCAATTTTCAGCCAGGCATAAGAACGAGTAGATACCACCCGGTTCGTCTGCATATGAGAAAGGCTTCCAGGTTTTCCCATATAAGACATCCAGTCTGTACGATCCTTAGAAAACAGAGAACCGACTACTTGACTGATATCCTGATAATGCGCTGTTCCAAGAACCGCATCTACTTCAGGAAGCGTCTTTTCAATATCTTTGGCATATCGCTGCGCTAAACATCCGGCGGCAACTATATAAGAAACATGTCCCTTGGGTTTCTTATGTGACGCGACATCGAGGATCGTATCAATAGCCTCTTTCTTCGCACTCTCAATAAAGCCGCAAGTATTGATGATGACACAATCCGCTTTGTTGATATCATCAGTCATCTTATATCCATCTTTCATCAGGATCGTTGTCATACACTCGGTATCAACGAGATTCTTTGAACATCCTAACGAAATCATTGAGATGTAACGATCTTTACTCATAAACCCACCAAAACATAAAATATCAAAAGTTATTCTACATCATGAATGAGTTTTCTGAAAGATGCAAGTGCCAAAGACGATGAATAGCCCCGGCTTTCAAGATATCGTATAGCTTTCGCCAGTTCCAGCTTTACTTCAGACGGGTCATCAGAGAAAGAACTTGAAGGAAAACGATCACGGATCACCTCCATGATCGTTTCTTCATCATTTATTGCCTCTTCATCCAGAACACTATATGCGATATCTGCCGGAATACCGGCATCTTCCAGGCGTGCAAGAAGTTTCAGACGTCCTTCCGATTTATTTCCGGTGCGTTGTCTGATTATCTTTCCGGCTACCCGTCTGTCATCAACATATCCGTCTGCCGTTAATTGACAGATCACGTCTTCAACAGTATTGCCGTCATATCCGAGTTTAAGAAGATAGTCCCGGATCCTGCCCGAAGAAGAAACAGATATCCCGATATGGGAGATCGCCTTATTCCTGGCTTCACTGTAAATCAATGCATCATTCATGCTCAGATATCAATTCCGAGTACGTCATCATCGATTGAGGAATCATCCTGGGATTCTTCCTGCACTTCTTCTGCTGAAGCACCACCAAGAGTCGCACGGATCTTCTCTTCGATCTCGTCTCTTACTTCCGGATGCTCCTTCAGATAGGTCTTGGCGTTATCCTTGCCCTGACCGATCTTCTGTCCCTGATAAGCAAACCAGGAACCGCTCTTCTCCATAATATCTTTATCTACAGCAAGATCGATGATACAGCCTTCCTTAGAAATACCTTCACCGTACATGATATCGAATTCCGCTTCACGGAACGGCGGAGCTACCTTATTCTTTACGACCTTAACACGTGTATGGTTACCGATCACCTCACCGCCATTACGGAGAGATTCCACTCTTCTGACATCAAGACGAACCGAAGAATAGAATTTCAGCGCACGACCGCCCGGAGTCGTCTCCGGATTACCGAACATGACGCCGACCTTTTCACGAAGCTGATTAATGAAAATACATACAGTACTGGATTTACTGATGATACCGGCCAGTTTACGGAGGGCCTGAGACATCAGACGTGCCTGGAGTCCGACATGGGAATCGCCCATTTCACCGTCGATCTCAGCCTTCGGTACCAGTGCGGCAACGGAGTCGATAACGATTACATCTACAGCCCCGCTTCGTACAAGCGCCTCTGTGATCTCCAAAGCCTGCTCACCTGTATCCGGCTGGGATACAATGAGTTCATCGATATTTACGCCGATCTTGGAAGCATAAACAGGATCAAGAGCATGCTCTGCATCAATAAAGGCAGCCGTACCGCCCTGTTTCTGGGATTCGGCAACAACATGAAGCGCAACTGTCGTCTTACCGGAAGATTCAGGTCCGTAGATCTCAATGATCCTTCCCTTCGGGAGTCCTCCCACGCCAAGAGCAAGGTCTAAAGTCAGAGCGCCTGTAGGAATCGAGTCAACAACCATACCGGCCTGCTCGCCTAAACGCATGACTGCGCCCTTACCAAATTGTTTCTCGATCTGCATCAGGGCAGCATCCAAAGCTTTCGTACGCTCATTATCCGCTTTCTTCGATACATCCTGGATAGACTTGTTAGAATCTTTCTTAGCCATACGTTTCCTCCCTATACGAACATTCGTTCTTATGTACTAATCTTAACAATACATTACCACAACGTCAAGAGATTTTTCTCGCTTTTTTTCCGACAAATATCGACAATATAAGTCGATTTGCGATATGTATCCGGGATTGGAAAAACGTAGAGCCGGAAAGTGCTCTTGTCAGGATGCTTTACTCTTCTTTCGGAAGAATCGTGCGATGTATTTCTGATAAGCAAGTTTCAGTTCTTCCATTTTCAGAAGGAACGCCACGATAAAGTACACGACAAATCCGAGTATGCAACGAGCACCGACCCAGAAGATCTGGAACAGTTTTCTTCCCGGTACCCATGGAACCACAATATTCAGCAGGTACAGGAAAGCGATCATAGCTGCAAGGCAGATCGCAGACTTTATGATAAACACGCGGATCTTTTTCGGGGCCAGTGCTTTGTTCTTACAATAGACCCAGGCAAGAAGGATCAGACGGACAACACAAGCTGTCGAATAAGCGATAGCCAGGAACAAAGGTCCGAGATTCATTTTCATGAATATGAAACAAAGCCCGACGTTCGTGATCATGGTCACGATCCCGGCAAACAGCGGGAAACGCGTTTTCCCAATGGCATAGAATGCCTGATTAAGAATAAAGATCACCGACTGTGTCACGATCGAAAGACAGAATCCTATCAAAAACAAACCTGCCAGTCTGACGTTTTCTTCTGTATAAGTTGCGCGCCACTTGAATACGGTACGTACGATATCATTCCGAAGCACAAGAAACAGACCCATACACGGAATCGTCAGGAACAGTGCGTTCTTTATGCTTCTTGAAAGAAGTTCACTGGCTTTTTTATATTCTTTCGCCGCGTAATGTGATGCTAAAGAAGGAAGCATTACATTTCCTATACCGACCGCAAAGATACCATAGGGAAGCTGCCATAGTGTTTCTGCATTACGGAGCGCAAACAGCGGACCATCATCAAATCTGGTAGAAAAAGACTTCAGAATAACCAGATTGAGCTGTACGACCGAAGCAGAGATCAGGATCGGGACCGCCAGTTTGAAAAGATGACGGAATTCCGGATCGGACGTATCAAGAGAAGGCCGGAAATGAGAGATCTCTTTTCTTCCCATAAAGAGCTGGAAAATAAAATATATCAGTGCAGATGCCATGATACCCAGACCGGTACGTATCAGAGCCGGTTCATTTGAGGCACCAAGGAGTCCGATCGAAAGAAGTACACAGATATTGTAGATCGTCGGTCCGAAAGCGGTGGATCCGAACTTCTTATAAGCATTCAATATACCAATGCAGAGTGCCGCCAGCATCATAAAAAAGATCTGGGGATAAAGAGTCCGGGCCATGTTTCCGGCAAGCCGGACCACTTCCGGAGAATTTCCCTGATTGAACATATCACAAAGCTGATTCGAGAAGATCATTCCGAAAATGACAAAAGCCAGAACGACCAGTGTCATCAGGGAAATAAAAATACTGACGCCTCTCCACGCCTTCTTCTGTTCTTTCCGTTCAATAGCACGAGACAGTGTCGGAGTGATCGCCGACTGTATCGAACCGCCTACCAAAAGAGCAAAGAAAAAGTCAGGAATGATAAACGCAGCGGTAAACGCTTCACGGTAATCCTGGTCAAAAGAACTGGAAACCAGAATATCACGCAAGAAGCCCGATCCCTTAGAAAGGATCAGGCCGATGATCATGATTATGGTCGAAAATGCGATACTCTTCGTCTTTGTCGAAGAAGAATCAAGGCTTTTCAGTTTTCCGGTCGGTTTCTCGCTCATGAAAGTCTCATTCTGATCAGGTTAAATGCATGCAATACAGCCTTATGACGAACACGCATACGGTTACCGCTCAGATGTACCTCCTTGACTTCCGTACCATTTTCATCAGATATAGCCAGATATACCAGACCAACCGGCTTCGTCGCGCTCTCACCAGTCGGACCGGCAATACCGGTGATCGATACGGCAATATCCGTGCCGAGAAGTTTTCTGGCACCTTCCGCCATCTCCTGGGCACACTCGCGGCTGACTGCGCCGAGATTATCGAGAACATCATCGGATACACCGAGCAGATTGGTCTTCACCTTATTACCGTAGGATACGACCGAACCCATGAAAACGTTCGAAGCACCGGGAATATCAACAAATTCGGATGAAACCATGCCGGCAGTACAGCTCTCGGCAAAGGAAACTGTTTTTCCTTTTTCAAGGAGAAGATCAAAGGCAACCTGCTTCAAAGGACGTGTCCCGATCTCATAAATACACTGGCCGAAGCGCTCTTTCATGATATTGATGATCGGTGTGATCAGATCCTTCTCCTCTTCACCCGTTTCCACGCGCTGGGTAATACGGAACATGCACTCGCCTTCCGCAGCATACGGAGCGATCGTAGGATTCGTCTGTGCATCGATCAGATCACCAATACGCTCGGCGGCCTCGGATTCACCGATACCGAAAAGATGAACGAACTGGGTAATAAACTTGGAATCGCTGATCTTTTCCAGTTCCGGACGCACTTCTTCCGTAAACATCATTTTCATCTCCGACGGCGGACCGGGAAGAAGAACAAAGCGGACTACACGATCCGGTTCTCCATCCAGCGGGCAGGCATAATCGAACATCGCGCCCGGTGCTGTACCGTTATGGTTCGGGAAGATCGTGCATCCCTCAGGAAGCATAGCTTGCTTTCTATTATTCTTCGGCATATTCCGGCACATTTTCCGGAAATACTCGGTGATACTGTTGAAGCTCTCCTCGTCAAAAACAAGTTCACGTCCGGCAACCTTCGCCGCCACGCCCATGGTGATATCGTCTGTCGTCGGACCCAGACCGCCGGTCATGATGACCAGATCGGCGCGACCTGCGCTCTCTTTGATCTGCTCTGCCAGTCTTTCTTCATTATCGCCGACAACGATCTGACGATAGGAAGAAATACCAAGCGACACCAGTTCCTGAGCCAGGAACTGGGAATTGGTATTTAAAGTATTGCCCATAAGCAATTCAGTACCGACACACAAGATTTCAGCCGAACGGATACTCATATTATGCACGTCCTTTCTCGATTCGCTCAAAAGCTTCCAGAGTATTCTGAAGGAGCATGGTGATGGTCATCGGGCCGACTCCACCCGGTACAGGAGTAATGGCAGAAGCAATATCAACAACATCGTCAAAATCAACGTCTCCCCGTACCTTTCCATCTTCACAGCGGTTAATACCGACATCGATGATTACGGCACCCTCTTTTACAAAATCCTTTGTCACGAAGCCCTGTTTTCCGATTGCAACGATAAGGATATCCGCCTGCTTGCAGATCTCCTTAATATTCTTTGTCTTAGAGTGAACTACCGTGACCGTCGCATTCTCATGAAGCATAAGGGAAGCTACCGGCTTTCCGACGATATTGCTTCGGCCGATTACAACGCAGTTCTTCCCTGAAATATCCACATTTGCATACTTCAGAAGTTCAATACATCCCTTCGGTGTACAGGAAACCAGGCACTCTTTTCCGATAGAAAGCAGACCCTTGTTTACCGGATGAAAACCGTCCACATCTTTCTCAGGAGCGATCGCACAGATCACCGAGAACTCATCCATATGCTTTGGAAGCGGGAGCTGGCAAAGGATACCATGTACATTCGGATCCTTATTAAGCGAATCGATCAGTTCCAAAAGTTCAGATTCACTTGCCGTTTCCGGAAGAGAATATCCGAAAGACTTGAAACCGACCTGCTCACAAGCCTTTTTCTTATTATTCACATAGATCGTAGATGCAGGATTTTCACCTACCTGAATCACGGCAAGTCCCGGCTGTTTCCCGTACTTGGCAGCCAATTCGGCCGCATCCGTCGAAATTTTCTCTCTGATGATGGAGGAAAGTTCTTTCCCTGAAATAAGTGTAGCGCTCATGTTTTATCCCTTCTTTGCTTTTATTTCAAGCCACTGCGTCTGATCGATCAGGATCTTACGCGGCTTACTTCCTTCAAAAGGACCGATATAGCCTTTATCCGCCATACGGTCAATAAGTCTGGACGCACGTGGATATCCGAGGTTCAGACGTCTCTGCAGGATCGATACGGAAGCGTATCCGGCCTGAAGCACCACATCCACGGCATCGTTGAAGAGTTCATCTTCCCCGTCGCCATCTGAAGCCGAACCGCCCGAAGAGGAAGTTCCGCCTGATTTGGATGCATTCACGATTGCTTCCGCCATATCCTCATCATATTGTACAACATTATTCTGTTTTATATAACCGATTACTTCTTCCACTTCTTTATCCGTGACAAAAGCACCCTGACCGCGGACCGGTTTCGCGGCACTCTGAGGATAATAAAGCATATCTCCTTTTCCGAGAAGTTTTTCGGCACCGACCATATCCAGGATCGTTCGGCTGTCCACCTGACTGGAAACAGCAAACGCGATCCTGGAAGGAATGTTGGCTTTGATCACACCTGTAATAACATCTACAGAAGGCCGCTGGGTCGCAATAAGCAGATGGATACCTGCGGCACGTGCCATCGCCGTAAGACGGGAGATCGATTCTTCCACCTCTTTCGATGCTACCTGCATCAGGTCAGCAAGCTCATCGATCACGACAAGGATCAGGGGAAGCTTATCATCTTCACTCTGACAGCATGCATTATATCCCTTGAAGTCACGGACACTCGCTTCTGCGAACTTCGCATATCGTTTTGTCATTTCATTCACTGCCCAGTTCAAGGCATTGGCAGCCTTTTTCGGATCGGTAACAACCGGACAAAGCAGATGTGGGATCCCATTATATACAGCAAGTTCTACTACCTTAGGATCGACCATGATCATACGTACCTGTTTCGGCGTCGCATGACAAAGTATACTGATCAGGATCGAATTGATACATACGGACTTTCCGGAACCGGTAGATCCTGCAATCAGAAGATGCGGCATCTTGGCAAGATCACAAACGATCGGATCACCAGGAATATCCTTACCCAGTGCTACAGCCAAAGGCGATTCCGCGATAGCTTTTCTGTATTTTTGCGATTCCAGAAGATTTCCGAGATGGACCGGGGCCACCGATTTGTTCGGTACCTCGATACCGACAGCGGACTTTCCCGGGATCGGCGCTTCAATACGGACACTCTGGGCTGCAAGAGCCAGTGCGATATCATCAGAAAGATTCGTGATACGGCTGACTTTAATACCCGGAGCCGGAACGACCTCAAAACGCGTGATTGCCGGACCGCGGGTCACATCACCGAGTCTGGTCTCGATACCGAAGCTCTTCAGTGCGGCCACAAGCTTCATGCCTTCCTCATCCTGACCGTTTACCGCACGGCGGGGAGCTGCAGGCGCGTCATGACCGAGAATATTTGTAGGCGCAGCCGAATACTTCGCATTCGCACGTGAAGCTCTTGGCGCTTTTGCCACCGGAGGAAGATCAACAGGAGTCTCCGCAGGCTGTCTTTCTTCCACAAAACTTCTCTTCTCTTCGATCTGTTCAGGTCGATAAGCCGGAACAGCAGGCGTTCTTTCCTGAACCGGCGGAACAAAATCAACTTTCGGTGCAGACGGTGCACTAACTCTATCCATTTCATGCAGGTCCGGAACACGGATCTGTGTGCCGCCCTGCTCGTGGATCTTTCCGTCATCAAAAATCTCATCGGTAGCCATAGGTGATGCAAGGATCGTACCCGGCTTTGGCTCAGATGGGTCAGGAAGAAGTACATCCAGGAAATCTTCTTCTTCCTCAGCCGGCTGTGGATCAGGTCTAACTGCCGTTTGCGGATTACTGAAACTGATATCCACGCGGGGTTCTCTGGGCACTTCCACTTTTCTTGCCTCAGGTGAAAGGTCCACGTCATGTGTCAGATCGAAATCAAAATCCTTCTCTCTTTCATTCCATGGACGCTGATTCATCTTAACTTCCGTACCGTCCAGATCGATAAAGCCCTGCGGCCCCTCGACTTCTTCAAAAGGAGAGACCTGCGGAACAATGATCGGGCGGCCGGAAGGCGCACGTCTATTCTGGACCTGGTGCCGGGCATTTCTTTGATATGCCTGTTCGCGCATCTGCCGTTCTCTTTCCCGATACTCTCTATCCTGTCGGATCACTTCAGAAGCGCGATGTCCGGTATTACGGATCACATGTGCCGTCTTTTTTGCCGTGGATTTGATGCTGAGATTAAAGATAAGAACTATCTGCGAGATCGTAAATGCAATCAGGATCAGAAGTGCTCCAAGTTTTGCCGCCAACGCACGAAGTGCAAGAGCAATGGAACCGCCAAGCACGCCACCGGAAAGCACCACATCACCTTTCGGCGCACCAAGAAGCGACGGATCCATCCCCATTTTCCAGAGAAGAACGATCGCTTTACTGGCCTTTACATCTCCATCAGAAGCAACGCTGGCATTCTTTACATAAACCGGACTTACCGTACAAACCGCAAGGATCGCAGCAACACTGATCAGAAGGATCACAACGGAGCGGACTCGGAGAGGTCCGACTCCATGGCTTTTATCTATAAAAAACTCGACAGCGGCATAGATGAGAAACAGAGGAATCGCATAGGCTGTAACACCGACAAGTCCGGTACCGATTCCACGAAGGAAACTGCCAAGTGAACCGGTCAGCGAAAGCGGAAGATAATAAGACAGGCCAAGCAGCACTGCAAATGCAAACAGTAATACTCCGGTAATTTCATGCTTTTGCGCGTAATTGTCGTCCATCAGATCCCAACCATTCTAGCTGTTTTCAAAAGAGCCGCAACCGTTTTTCCGTCACTGATCTCGCCAGTCATGATCTTTCCGATCGCTTCCTTTAACGGAAGGCGGATCACCTGGAGGAATTCTCCATCATCCGGATCGCCTTCACCATAAGAAAGCTCTGTGGCAAGAAACATATAGATCTTCTCTGAGCAGTATCCCGGAGTTGAATAGATGAAACCAAGATCGGTCACCTTCTCCGCTGTCATTCCGGTCTCTTCTTTCAATTCACGTATAGCACAGGATCTGGGATCCTCACCCTTTTCCAGTTTTCCCGCAGGAAGTTCCAGGAGGATCTCTTCGAAAGGAGAACGATACTGCCTTACCATAAAAATATTATTCTCAGAATCGAGCGCACAGATCGTCGCGCCGCCATTATGAAGTACGATATCGCGACGGGCGGGAACACCACCATAAAGCTCGACTTTCTTGACTTCCACGTCAAAAACTTTACCGGAGAAAACCTGTTCTCTTTCCAGCGTTTTCTCAGTAAGCTGTTCTTCCAAAGCCGCAATATTACCCTTACCCGATGATGTCATCTTAGCATTCTCCCTGTTTTTTGGTGGCAGCAACAGCCAGCGCGTCACAACGGTTATTATATTTGTTGTCTGCATGACCTTTGACTTTCACCCAAGTAACACGGTGGACCCCTGTCAAAGTGTCGAGTTCCTGCCATAAGTCTATATTACTAACAGTTTGTTTCGAACTGTTTTTCCATCCGTTACGTTTCCAAGACACGATCCAGCCTGCATTAAAGCCGTTTACCAGATAAGCACTGTCACTGTAAAGAGTAACATCGCAAGGCTTTTTCAGGCATTTCAAAGCATAGATGGCAGCACAAAGCTCCATACGGTTATTCGTAGTCAGCTTCTCCCCTCCCGAGATCTCTTTTTCCACGCCTCGACAGATCAGGATCGCTCCCCATCCGCCGGGACCGGGATTTCCGGAACAGGCTCCATCTGTATAAATGTCTACATGGATCAGATCAGCCACGGATCACTTTCCCCCGGAAAGTGCTTTTGTCTTCAGATCAGCGGCAACGACCGCATCTTCCACGGCAGCACGAAGACCGCCCTTTTCCAGAGCCAAAACACCCTCGATCGTTGTACCACCCGGCGAGCAGACCTGATCTTTCAGGATAGCAGGATGCGTACCGGTTTCTACCATAAGCTTTCCTGAACCGTACACAGTCATAGCCGCAATATCGAGCGCGGTTTTACGAGGAATGCCCAGTTTAACGGCAGCGTCGGCCATTGCTTCAATGAAGAGCATGACATAGGCAGGACCTGTACCGGATACACAGCCGATGGCGTCGAGCGTCTTCTCATCGCAGGGAACCACGATACCGCAAGTGCCAAGGAGTTTTTCAACAAAGGCTTTTCTGTCCTCGTCAACATTCTTGGCACAAACCGCACAAACACTTGCTCCGACCAGTGCCGGAGTATTCGGCATGACACGTACGATGGATGCATCGTCGCCAAGAAGACCGGAAATGCGAGACAATGTCACACCTGCCGCAATGGAGATCACCACGACATCCGATTTCAAAGAAGCCTTCAGATTATTTACGGAAGCATCAAAAAACTGCGGTTTCACGGCAAGAAGCACATAATCCGCATTCTCGACCGCTTTGGCCGGATCGGTATACGCCGAACATCCGGTCTCCGATGCAAGCTGTTCCACTTTTTCTTTATCAATATCACAAAGGCGGACATCACCCGGAGCCAGAACACCGCTCTTGATAAATCCGCCCACCAGTGCGCGGCCCATATTGCCTGTTCCAATTACTGAAAACACCATGAAAATACACCTCGTATCCGAATCATTTTATTACTGATAAAATCATAACATTCTACTTGACATCATGCAAACACTTGAGTAATATATTGCTTGTTGTTTGGTCATTTCAGACTATTCATAGGGGAGTGGCTCAATGGTAGAGCAGCGGTCTCCAAAACCGCTGGTTGCATGTTCGAATCGTGTCTCCCCTGCCAAAAGACCGTCAGTTTCGTTCTGACGGTCTTTTTTCTCGTTTTTCTCCCCTTTTTCTTCAAAAGAACTTGCATTTCGGCTTCATTTCCTATAGGCTTCTTGTTGGTACGTATTAACGGAGGTATAAACATGGATATTGTATGTCTCGATATGGAAGGCGTTCTGGTTCCCGAGATCTGGATCGCTTTTGCAAAAGAGTCCGGTATTCCCGAATTAAAGAGAACGACCAGAGACGAACCGGATTACGACAAACTGATGAAATGGAGACTGGGCATTCTCAAGGAACACGGCCTGGGACTTAATGAGATCCAGGATGTTATCTCCCGAATCGATCCTCTTCCGGGTGCCAGGGAATTCCTGGACACGCTAAGAAAGCACGCTCAGGTGATCATTATCAGTGATACATTTACCCAGTTCGGTATGCCTCTTATGGAAAAACTCGGCTATCCGACCTTGTTCTGCAATACGCTCGAAGTTGCTGAAAATGGCGAGATCACAGGCTTCACTATGAGATGTAAAGAATCAAAACTGACCACCGTCCGTTCTCTTCAGGCCATGGGCTTTGATACTATTGCTGCCGGCGACAGCTATAACGACCTGGCCATGATCAAAGCCAGCCGCAAGGGCTTCCTTTTCAGAAGCACAGAGCAGATCATAAAAGACAACCCGGACATTCCGGCATTTGAAGAATTCGATGATTTTCTTAACGCAATTCTGAAAGAGTTGTCCTGACAATTAATTAACCTATAAGGCTAAAAAAAGCTTCTGCAGATTGCAGAAGCTTTTTCATTTGGTTCTTCATTCTTGAACTTATATCAGATCACATCCTGGAACACGTACTTATCCGCCTCTGATTTCGGAATGATATCAAGCACGATCATGTCATATCCATTGATGGTATTTAATGAAACCGAGAATGCATAACCATTATCCTTCACGATTACTGCCCGTTCTGTCGAAGAGAGAGAAAGAAGGTATGCATTATTGATCTTTTCATATGCCTTACTGCTTTCAAGATCATCGTCCAGAGGGATCAGATAGCTGCCGTAAATCTGAAGCATGGCATCCACTTGCTCCTCAGTATTCACGATTGCATAGATACGAAGCTGTTTCAGGAGCTTTCCGCCTTTGATCTCAATACCTGTAAGATAAAGATCGCTGATCAGCCTATTGTCAATTTTCTCGTCATAGTACTGACCTTCCGAAAGATTAGACGCATTTTCATCACGATAAGTCGGCGAGGGTAATGCGAAACCAAATTTCGAAAGCGTCTGCGTGTAATAAGGAGAATTCAGATACTTCTGACGGTACTCGCTCTCGGTCAGACCCAGTGAAACCACATGATTCATGGAAGACATAATGTAATAAATTCCGGCACCCAAAGCCGCCAAAGCAAGAAGGATACCTGCCACAGTAACCATATCAAACTTTGCTTTTTTCTTCGGCTGTTCCGTTTTCTCTTCGGATTTGATCTTGGTTACTTTTCTTTCTTTCGACGGATCATCGGAAGACATCTCGTTGGCAAGTTCTTCCACTTTTTCCAGTGTAAGGTTTCTTTCCGCCGCGCGTTTTTCGAAAAAGCTTTCCACCTCTTCCGATGCGGTTTCATCAAATTCTTCTGTATCCTCCGTGCCCGACTCGATCAGATCATCATTGTCGTCTGCTTCTTCTGCGGTATTCTCTTCATTATCCGAAGAAAACTCATCAGAATCTTCGTCCGGCTTCTCATTCTCTTCATCCTCATCCGGACTCTCTTCTTCCGAGGCAACTTTATAATCCTTGCTTTTTTTCCCGGGAATGACATCTTCGATCTCCTTGTCCATTCCAAGACCGGAAAGACGGACAGTAAGGTTCTTCAGATCGACCTCAGGAGATTCATTCTCATTCTTAACAAACTTAGCCATACTCGACTTCCTTTCCAAAAGCACTACGATGATAATAATCATATTTCCTTGTTTTCGCAACTCTTTTGCGGAAAAAGCCGCTTGTCATCGGCCGAAATGTTCGTTAGCATAAGATTAGGAAAAGGAGGATACGTTATGGATAATCAGAAACATTGCCTTATAACCGGCGGTTCAAGAGGAATCGGCGCCGCTACTGCCTTCCGTTTTGCAAAGGAAGGTTTCCGTATCACCTTCTTCTATCGCTGTGATGATGAATCCGCCCAGTACACTCTGGAACGTCTGCGCCGCGTCTCATCCTACTGTCAGGCCATGAAAGTCGATATCCGGGATTACGATGCCGTACATCAGGCAGTACGCCAAGCCGAAGAAGAATTCGGTCCCATTGACGTCCTCGTCAACAATGCAGGGATCTCCAGGATCTGCCTGTTTACGGAGACGACTCCGGACCAATGGAACAATATGCTGGACACCAATATCGGCGGTCTCTATAATCTGACTCAATCCGTACTCCCATCCATGCTTCATCGTCACGAAGGAAACATTGTGAATATTTCCTCCATGTGGGGTGTTGTGGGTGCTTCCTGCGAGGTGGCCTACTCTACATCCAAAGCCGCCATTATCGGCTTTACAAAAGCACTTGCCCAGGAGGTCGGGCCTTCGCACATCCGTGTAAACTGTGTTGCACCTGGCGTGATCGATACGGAAATGAATGCCGAATTGGATGATGAGACCCGTCAGGAACTGAGTGACAATACCCCCATGTGCCGGATCGGCACACCGGAGGAAGTCGCCGATGCCGTGTTTTATCTTGCTTCTGAGAATGCCTCGTTCATCACCGGACAGATCCTTGGCGTAAATGGCGGATATATTACCTGAATCTTTCAGTTTTGGATTTTGTTCCGCATCAATCCGGCAGATCGATCGGTGAAAACTGTTTCATGAATTCTTTATAATCCTGATCAAATTTCGCCCAGCCTTCCGGAAGCCACTTCGCAAATCGTTCAAAGACATCTTTCGATGTAGCGTCCTGAATACTCCGGATCATCATGTCTGTTCTATCCTCTGTATAGTCAAACCGAAGTGAACTTCGACAGATCTTATCGATCACATCATCACCATACTCTTCCATGAGAAAGGTCACAAAACGAAAACCATACTGGTAATTTCTTTCTTCCGGGCCACTGTAGATTTCCGTATCCTTGATAAACGTTCCAACCGGATCAAGATAAATCTCAGTCTGATCATATCCCGCGTACCGTTCATCCGCCATGAACCATGCAAGATCCCGATCCGGACGGTTTTCTCTGACGGAAAGCTTATACTCGGCGTACATCGCCACGCCTTCATTGAAAACCCTTCCAAGAGGACTGCACTGGCGGATATGAAGCGAATGCGCCATTTCGTGATAGGCAACATAAAGACCCTGATCCGGATCAAGCACGTCTTTATCATAAAGAACAGCCACACTCTCGCCTGCCCACTCGATCCTGCCATCCATCGGATCATTCAGGATCAGAATATTCAATTTTTTCAGATCCTTATTTACATCGGAAAACTTATTATTGAAGTACAGGAACCGCCAATTCGTATCACTGTTTACCGGATCCCTTTCAAAAGAAAGATGCAGTTCTTCCTCAAGTTCTCCCATGAT